>Ga0209709_10004378_pt1 | contig 11403 bp, 9 predicted proteins | sample ArcticOcean_MG_C_2_FD_187435 | JGI IMG/M metagenome (GOLD analysis project Ga0209709, IMG submission 187435) | Marine microbial communities from western Arctic Ocean - ArcticOcean_MG_CB4_136 (SPAdes) (version 2) | ecosystem: Environmental > Aquatic > Marine > Oceanic | place: Arctic Ocean... | reverse complement strand
TTCAAAGAGCAAGAGTGATGTTTAAGTTTAAAGAGTTGATAGAGAAAAATTCTGATGAACTTACAAAATTAATAGTTTCAGAACATGGTAAAGTTTATGAAGACGCAAGAGGCTCATTAACTAGAGGATTAGAGGTGGTTGAGTATGCTTGTGGAATACCCAATTTATTAAAAGGTGAATTTTCAGAAAATGTTGGAACAAATGTAGATAGCTGGTCTATGAGACAACCCTTAGGTGTTGTTGCCGGAATTACACCATTTAATTTCCCAGCGATGGTACCAATGTGGATGTTTCCAATAGCTATAGCCTGTGGAAATACATTTATTTTAAAGCCATCAGAAAAAGATCCTTCATGCCCAATGAGATTAGCAGAATTAATTACAGAAGCAGGTCTTCCAGATGGAGTTTTTAATGTTGTTAATGGAGACAAGGAATCTGTAGACGCGATTTTAACTAACCCAGGTATTAAAGCAGTAAGCTTTGTTGGGTCAACTCCTATTGCAAAGTATATTTATGAAAACTCAGCTAAAAATGAAAAAAGAGTTCAAGCATTGGGTGGTGCAAAAAATCATTTAGTTGTCATGCCAGACTGTGATCTAGATGGTGCAGTAAATGGACTAATGGGAGCAGCATACGGTTCGGCTGGAGAAAGATGTATGGCTCAATCAGTTGCTGTAGCTGTAGGAGATATAGGAGATGAACTTGTTTCGCGTTTATCAAAAAAAGCTGAAGCTTTAAAAGTAGGACCAGGAATGGACAAAACATCTGAAATGGGTCCACTAGTAACTAAGGAGCATCTAGAAAAAGTAAAAAGTTATGTTGATCTTGGTGTCGATGAAGGAGCTAAATTAGTTGTTGATGGAAGAAATTTAAAACTCCAGGGTTATGAAAATGGCTTTTATATTGGTGGTTGTTTGTTTGATTATGTTAATAAAGATATGAGAATTTATAAAGAAGAAATATTTGGTCCAGTATTATCAGTAGTAAGAGTTAAAAATTTTGAAGAAGCTGTAAAACTAATTAATGATCATGAATATGGTAATGGAGTTAGTATCTACACAAGAGATGGAGGTACGGGAAGAACTTTTGCAAATAAGATACAAGTAGGTATGGTTGGAATTAACGTACCTATTCCAGTACCAATGGCATTTCATAGTTTTGGAGGCTGGAAAAGATCTTTGTTTGGAGATAGTGGAATGCATGGCGTGGAAGGAATAAAATTTTATACAAAATTGAAAACTGTAACATCTAGATGGCCTTCTGGTATCCGTTCAAATGCAGAATTTATAATGCCAACAATGAAATAAAAGGAAATAAATGACAAAAATATCTTTAATAGGTGCGGGTCAAATTGGTGGAACTCTTGCACATTTAATCGGTACTAAAGAATTAGTTGATGAAGTGGTTTTATTTGATGTTGCAAGCGGAATTGCTAAAGGAAAAGCTTTAGATATTGCGCAATCTTCATCAGTAGATGGATTTAATGTAAAGTTTTCTGGTACTGATGACTATGAGGATATTAAAGACTCCGATGTAATTATTATCACTGCAGGTGTCCCCAGAAAACCTGGCATGAGTAGAGATGATTTATTAGGTATTAACTTAAAAATTATTAAACAAGTAGCTGAAGGAATTAAGCAAAATGCTCCTGATGCTTTTGTTATATGTATTACCAATCCTTTAGATGTGATGGTGATGGCTTTTCAAAAATTTTCAGGATTACCTGCTAACAAGGTAGTTGGAATGGCAGGAATTTTAGATAGCTCAAGATTTAAATTATTTTTATCTTTGGAATTAAATGTTCCAGTGAAAGAAATAGATGCGATGGTAATGGGAGGTCATGGAGACACGATGGTTCCAATGCCAAGATTTACAAAAGTTTCTGGAAAGCCTCTACTTGATTTAGTTAAAGAGGGAAAGATATCACAAGAAAGATTAGAAGAAATAAATCAGAGAACTAGAGATGGTGGCGCTGAAATTGTTAAATATCTAGAAAAAGGATCTGCATTTTATGCGCCAGCAGCATCAGGAGTTCAAATGGCTGAAGCATATTTAAAAGATGAAAAAAAATTGTTACCATGTGCCATTCAATTAAATGGAGAGTATGAAGTTAACAATGTTTACGCAGGTGTTCCAGTAATTATAGGAAAAGAGGGTGTTGAAAAAATAGAACAAGTTGACTTAGACGAAAAAGAGAAAAAAGAATTTATGCATTCTATTGATGCTGTTAAAGCACTTTGGGAAGCAGCGTCTAAAATAGATCCTGATCTTTCTAAATAATAATGAACATTCATGAGCATCAAGCTAAACAAATCTTAAAAAAATATGGTGCTGTAGTTCCAGAGGGAATTTTTGCATTTACTGTAGATGAGTTGGTTGAAAAAGCAAAATTACTAAAGACAGAAAAATATGTATTAAAGGCACAAATACATGCTGGTGGAAGAGGTAAGGCAGGCGGAGTTAAAATTTTAGACAACTTAGAAGAATTAAATATTGCTGCTAAAGAATTATTGGGAAAAACTCTTGTAACACATCAAACAGGTCCTGATGGAAGAAAAGTTAAAAGACTATATGTTGAAGAATCTTCCAGTATAGATAAAGAATTTTATTTATCATGTCTAGTTGATAGAGCTAGTTCAAAAATTGCATTCATATCCAGTGATCAAGGTGGTATGGATATTGAAGAGGTAGCAAGCAGTAATCCAGAAAAAATAATTACAACTAAAGTTGAAATAAATGATGAGATCTCAGAGGAAGATTGTGAAAAAATAATTGAGATCTTTAATTTGAATGATGATGCGAAAAAGCAAGCAATTTCAACAATTAAATCAATATACAAAATGTTTATTGGTACCGATGCTAATATGGTCGAGGTTAACCCTTTAATTCTAACCAAAGAAAAAAAAATAATTTGTTTAGATGCAAAAGTGAATTTTGATTCTAATGCATTATTTAAACATCCGGAAATTATAGAATTAAGAGATTTAAATGAAGAAGATCCAACAGAAATTGAAGCAAGTAAGCACGATCTTGCTTATATAAAATTAGATGGAAGCATTGGCTGTATGGTCAATGGTGCTGGACTAGCGATGGCTACCATGGATATAATTAAGCTATATGGAAAAGAGCCAGCTAATTTCTTAGATGTGGGTGGTGGGGCCTCAAAAGAGAAAGTTTCTGCGGCACTAAAGATTATTCTTTCAGATAAAAATGTTAAAGGTATTTTAGTTAATATTTTTGGGGGCATTATGAGATGTGATGTGCTTGCACAAGGAGTGGTAGATGCCGCAAAGGAAATAAATATTAATATTCCTTTGGTGGTTCGATTAGCAGGAACAAATTTTAAAAAAGGAAAAGAAATTTTAGATAAGTCTGAGTTAAAATTAATTTCGGCAGAAAATTTAGATGATGCTGCCCAAAAAATAGTTGAGGCTATAAAATAACATGTCTGTTTTAATTAATAAAGATACTAAAGTTATATGCCAAGGGTTTACTGGTTCCCATGGAACTTTTCATTCTGAGCAAGCAATAGAATATGGTACCAATTTAGTTGGTGGAGTAACACCTAAGAAAGGTGGTCAAAAGCATCTTGATAGACCTGTGTTTAATACTGTAGCTGAAGCAAAAACAGAAGTTGGTGCAGATGCAACAATGATTTATGTACCAGCCAAATTTGCTGCTGCAGCAATAATTGAAGCCATAGATGCTTCGGTTGAACTTATTGTTTGTATAACTGAAGGTATACCAATACAGGATATGCTCAGGGTTAAAAAAAAATTAAAGAAATCAAAAAGTAGATTAATTGGACCAAATTGTCCGGGGATAATTACTCCAGACGAGTGTAAAATTGGAATTATGCCAGGCAACATTCATAAAAAAGGTTCTGTTGGAATAGTTTCAAGGTCAGGAACTTTGACTTACGAGGCAGTTGCACAAACAACTGAAAATGGATTGGGACAATCTACCTGTATTGGAATTGGTGGAGATCCAATAAATGGAACAAACTTTATTGACTGTTTAGATTTATTTTTAAATGATGAAGAAACAAAATCTATCCTTATGATAGGAGAAATTGGTGGTTCAGCTGAGGAAGAAGCTGCTGAATTTCTGAAAAATCATAAAATGCAAAAACCTACAGTAGGCTTTGTGGCTGGAATAACGGCGCCTCCAGGAAGAAGAATGGGGCACGCAGGAGCTATAATTTCAGGTGGAAAAGGTGGGGCAGAGGAGAAAATTAAAAAGATGGAAGAATGTGGAATTGTTATTGCCAAATCACCCTCAGAGTTAGGTAAAACGTTATTTAATAAATTGTCTAATTGAAAAACACTTTTCTGATATTATATTAAATAAATAGATGTCCTTGTCAAAAAACCGCGAATTTGAAAAAACTTCATTCTTAAGTAAATCCAATAGTGCGTTTATAGAACAAATGTACCTAAAGTTTATTAATAAAGAGGATGATTTGCCAGAAAGTTGGTCAAATTATTTTGAGGGTATAGGTGACGAATTAAATATTATTGCAAAAGAAATTAATGGACCATCTTGGGGGCATAAAAAAAGAATTGATATCGATGAGCTTCAAAAAAAAATTGAAGAAGAAGATGTATCTAAAAAAAATGATACTGAAGTAATTAAATTAAAAGATTTAATTAAAAGTAATATTAACTCAATTAGAGCAGTTGCACTAATAAGAGCCTACAGACAGAGAGGGCATTTGCTGGCAAAACTTGACCCCCTAAAAATGATGCAAACAGAATATCTAGATGAACTTCATCCAGAATATTATGGATTCAAGAAAGAAGACTATAAAGAAAAAATTTATTTAGATGGAGTAACAAATAAAGAACACTCAACAGTAAGAGAAATATTAATTTTTTTAAATAAAATTTATTGTGGACCAATTGGATATGAATATATGCATATATCAAATCCTACAGAAAGAAAATGGCTTAGAGAAAGAATTGAAAATGATGAAAATGCATTAAAATTTACCAAAAATGGCAAAGATGCTATTTTGAATAAACTTATTCAGGCTGAAGGTTTTGAAAAATTTTTGCATACAAAATATGTTGGAACAAAAAGATTTGGGCTTGATGGTGGTGAAAGCTTAATTCCAGCTTTAGAGCAAATAATAAAAATTAGCGGCCAGTCAAAAGTTAAAGAAGTGAAGATTGGAATGTCTCATAGAGGGAGATTAAATGTATTAGCTAATGTATTGCAAAAATCTTACAAAAGAATATTTAATGAGTTTGCTGGAGAATTTGGATCAACGCCAGAAGATGGTGCTGGAGATGTTAAATATCATTTAGGTGCATCTTCAAATAGAGAATTTGATGGTAATTCTGTCCATGTAAGTTTAACAGATAATCCATCTCACTTAGAGGCAGTCAACCCAGTGGTTCTTGGACAAACTAGAGCTAAACAATTTTTTCATAAGGACAAAGAAAGAAATAAAGTAATCCCAATTTTAATTCATGGTGATGCTGCTTTTGCAGGCCAAGGTGTTGTTGCAGAATGTTTTGCAATGTCTGGACTACCAGGACACAATACTGGTGGAACAATTCATATAATAGTTAATAATCAAATAGGTTTTACAACAAGTCCAAGATTTGCTCGATCATCTCCTTACCCATCAGATGTTGCTAAAATGGTTGATGCTCCAATTATTCATGTAAATGGAGATGATCCAGAAGCAGTTGTTTATGGGGCCAGAATAGCAACTGAGTTTAGACTTAAATTTAATAGAGACGTTGTTATAGATTTAATTTGTTACAGAAGATTTGGTCACAACGAAGGAGATGAGCCATCTTTCACTCAACCTCTAATGTATGAAAAAATTAGATCTCACCCATCAACAGTAAAAGTTTATGGAAAAAATTTAATAGATGAAAAAACAATTTCTAATGAAGATTTAGAAAATTCTATCAAGAAATTTAAAGACTTATTAGATGATCAATTTAAAAATGCAAAAGATTACAAACCTCAAATTGAATGGTTTGAAGGTTCGTGGTCTGCCTACAAGCCTGAAAAAGGGAAAGATAAGAGAGGTGTTACGGGTGCTGATGCTAATAAACTTTTAGAAATTTCTGAAAAGATAAATTCTTCTTCTGGAGAATTAAATTTACATAAGACAATTGTTAAAATTTTAAATACAAGAAGAGAAACTGTTAAAAGTGGATTTAACATTGATTGGTCAACAGCAGAAGCATTAGCTTTTGGATCATTACTTGAAGAGGGATATCCAGTAAGATTAGTTGGGCAAGATTCTGGAAGAGGAACATTTAGCCAAAGGCATTCAGTTTTAAGAAATCAAAAAGATAATAGTCGATATGTACCTTTAAATAATATTTCAAATAATCAAAAACAATTTGAGGTAGTGGATAGTTTTTTATCGGAACTAGCAGTTTTAGGATTTGAGTATGGTTATAGTTTGGTTGAGCCAAATACACTTACACTTTGGGAGGCACAATTTGGTGATTTTGCAAATGGTGCTCAAGTTGTAATTGATCAATTTATTGCATCAGGAGAAAGAAAATGGAATAGAGCATCAGGACTAGTTATGCTGTTGCCGCATGGTTATGAGGGGCAAGGTCCAGAACATTCATCAGCTAGATTAGAAAGATTTTTACAATTATGTTCAAATGACAATATGCAAGTAATGAATTGTACAACACCTGCAAATTATTTTCATGCATTAAGAAGACAAATGCGAAGAGATTTTAGAAAACCATTAATATTGATGACACCTAAATCTTTACTACGAAATAAATATTGTGTTTCCAACCTAGAGGATTTTAGTAAAGAAAATTCCTTTCATAGAATATTATGGGATCATGCAGTAGATCCAAAATCTAAAGGTTTTATTAAATTGAAAAAAAGTTCAGAGATTAAAAAAGTCATACTGTGCTCTGGTAAAGTTTATTTTGATTTATTAAGCGCTAGAGAAAAGCTTAAAAAAGATGATGTTGTATTATTTAGAATAGAACAGCTCTATCCATTCCCGGCCAAAACTCTAGTAAAAGAGCTTAAGTCATATGCTAAAAATGCTAAATTTTTTTGGTGTCAGGAAGAACCAAAAAATATGGGTGCATGGTTTTCAGTTAGAGATTATATCCAATGGACATTAGATACTTTAAAGGCTAATAATAATAAAATTTCTTATATAGGAAGAAGTTCAGATGCATCTCCTGCAACAGGTTATGCAAAAAGACACAATTCCCAACAACAAGAAATAATTAATAAGGTATTTGATTAATTTATAATGAATGAAAAAATTGTAGTTCCTGTTCTTGGTGAAAGTATAACTGAAGCAACTGTAGCTAAATGGTTAAAAAATACAGGTGATGCCGTTGAAGCAGATGAACCAATAGTAGAGCTTGAAACAGATAAAGTTAATTTAGAGGTACCATCACCGATAACTGGAGTATTAACGGAAATAACTGCCAAGGATGGTTCGGTGGTAGAAGTTGGGGCACTTTTAGGCTCTGTCTCAGAAGATGGGTCGTACACAATTAAAACTGAAGAAATTAAAAAACTAGAACCAGCCGTTCAGGAAAATAATGTAATTAAATTAGATGCATTAAACAATGAACCAAAAATTTTTGATGAAAAATCAAAAGAAATCATAGAAGAAAAACCATTAATTTTAACAGATGAGATTCAGGATAAAAAGCCATTAGTATTAGAGGATAAGATTTTAGAAGTAGCGCCATCCAAAGAAGGAGAAAGCAATCAAACCTTATCTCCTTCCGTTAGAAAAATAGTAGTAGAGAATAAAATTAATATTAATTCTATTCAGGGATCTGGAAAAGATGGCAGAATTTTAAAAGGTGATCTCATCAGTCAAATGGGAGCAAATCCAAAACCTTCTGAAAGAAAAAATCAATATGGTCAAGAAGAAAGAATCAAAATGACCAGATTAAGACAAACTATTGCCAAAAGATTAAAACAAGCCCAAGAAAATGCAGCTCTATTAACAACATTTAACGAAGTAGATATGACAAGTATCATGGAAATTAGAAAAGAAAATCAACAAGATTTTCAAAGTCGATATGGAATAAAATTAGGTTTCATGTCTTTTTTTGTAAAAGCCTGTGTTGCTGCATTGAAAACATTTCCATCTGTTAATGCTGAAATTGAAGGAGATGAAATTATTTATAAAAATTATTATAATATAAGTTTTGCTGTAGGAACGGAGAAGGGACTAGTTGTTCCAGTTCTAAGAAATGCAGATGAGTTATCATTTGCAGATATTGAAAAAAATATTAAAGAAATTTCTGAAAAAGCAAGAGATGGGAAATTAATTATTGAAGATCTTCAAGGTGGAACCTTCACTATTAGTAATGGAGGAGTTTATGGATCCATGCTATCTACACCAATATTAAATTTACCTCAATCAGGGGTATTAGGTATGCATAATATAGTTGAAAGACCCATGGTAGTAGATGGCGAAATTAAAATTAGACCTATTATGTATTTAGCGTTATCTTACGATCATAGAATTATTGATGGAAAAGAATCAGTGTCATTTTTAAAAATGGTTAAAGAAAATTTAGAAGATCCAAGAAGGTTATTTTTAGATATTTAAATGTCAGAAAAATTTCAAGCAGTTGTAATAGGTGGCGGTCCAGGAGGATATGTATGTGCAATAAGATTAGCACAGCTAGGTCTTAAAACTGCATGTATAGAATCTAGAGGATCGTTAGGTGGAACCTGTTTAAATGTTGGATGTATACCTTCTAAAAACTTATTAAATCTTTCAGAAAATTATCATAAAGCACAAAATTTTTCTAAACTTGGGATAGAGGTTGGTGAGGTAAAACTTAATCTTGAGAAAATGATGAAAAATAAAGATAAAGCTGTAACTATCCTAACCAAAGGTGTCGAATTTTTGTTTAAGAAAAATAAAATTACTTACTTTAAGGGTATAGGAAGTTTCAAATCATCAAATAAAATTTCAATTTTAGATGATAAGAAAAAAGAAACTATTATAGAAACAGAAAAAACTGTAATTAGCACAGGATCTTTACCAGTAGAATTGCCAGGAATGGAATTTGATGAAAAAATAATTATATCTTCAACAGGAGCATTAACTTTGAAAGCAGTTCCAAAAAAAATGGTTGTAGTTGGCGGAGGTTATATAGGGTTAGAGATGGGTTCTGTTTGGTCTAGATTAGGCACAGAAGTACATATAGTAGAATTTCTTGATCATATTACGCCAGGAATGGATAGAGAAATATCTGCTGAATTTATGAAAATTTTAAAGAAACAGGGTATTAACTTCCACATGCAAACTAAAGTAGAGGGAATTACTAAAAACACTAATGGAGCTAGTGTTTTGACATCTGACAAAGATGGAAAAAAAATTAATTTTGATTGCGATGTTGTACTTATATCCGTGGGCAGAAAACCAAATACTAATAATTTAAATCTAGGTGCAATTAGTGTTGAGTTAGATCATAAGAAAAGAATTAAAACAGATAAAAAATTTCAAACAAATGTAAGTAATATTTATGCAATTGGTGATGTCATAGATGGACCAATGTTAGCGCACAAAGCTGAAGATGAAGGTATTGCTGTTGCAGAAAATATTGCAGGCCAATCAGGTCATGTAAATTATGATACAATACCTGGCGTCATTTACACAACACCAGAAGTTGCTTCAATAGGTAAGACAGAAGAACAATTAAAAGAATTAAATATCAAATATAAGACTGGTAAGTTTCCATTTATGGCAAACTCAAGAGCAAAAGCGATAGATGATACTGAAGGATTTGTAAAAATTTTAGCAGAAGAAAAGACAGATAAAGTTTTAGGTGCACATATAATAGGACCCCATGCAGGTGAGTTAATAGCTGAAATAGGTGTTGCAATGGAGTTTGGAGCAAGTTCAGAGGATATTGCAAGAACTTGCCACGCACATCCTACATTTTCAGAAGCTGTTAAAGAAGCAGCATTGTCAGTAGATAAAAGAGCAATACACTCTTAGTCCCACATTATCCTATAAGATTTTTAAATTATCTTTTGTATCAACGATAATAATAAATTATTAGAAAACTATTTAAATTTTAGTAATCGTTGGTATCCCACATTTATTAAATCATTTACTTTGGATTTAATGGTGAATTTATGGTGCGAACCTAAAAAACTCTATGGTGAAATCATGGTGATCGAGTGTATTGTTGTTATAGCTAAAAGCTTCCTTAGGTTGAATATTTCTTCTCAATTGGCGTCAAATGACCTTTAATTAAATAGAATTAAATAGGCAGAAGCCTAAGGTTATTTATGAAAAAACTAACACTTGTGGCAATTGCATTTACTATAATTTTTGGTGTGCAATTGATAACACCAAATCAAGCAGAAGCACAAACTTCATGTAAATATGATTACTTGGGCAACTATGTTTGTACAAATAATTCAGGTGGATTATCATCAACAACTAGAAAAGACTATTTAGGAAATGATAATACGACGTTCAGTAATGGCGCTACTATGTCTTGTAGAACAGATTACTTGGGCAACTACGTTTGTAATTAAGTTACAGAATTACTTAACAATGAAAAAAACACTTTTTTTTATATCTATAGGTGTGATCACTCTGTTTTTGAGTTCTTGTGCTGATATGACATCACAAGATTGGCGAGATGTTGAGCAAGGGCTTAATCAGTTAAACTGTTCACTATATCAAGTTGGCTGTTAAAAGAATAAATTGAAGAAATTATATCTAGATAGATATTTGTTAATTATTAGTTTCTTTTTTCTATCAAGCTGTACTGGCACTTACACTCACAGAACAGGCAATAACTCTAACTTGAGTTATGATTCAAGAACATGTGACGCTCATGCAAGAGTAGTCGCACCTACTTATCTATGTAGAAACCCTTTGATGTGTGCTCCTGATGAAACTTCAATTGCTTTAGCATCTATGTTTGATAATGCGGCAGCATACGACCTATGTATGTTAAAAAAAGGCTACGACGAAAAAAAATAAACTTATGCAATTAAAATTTATAAATTGACCATAAAAAAGAATTGAAATAGATTTCTAAATATATTGGAATTACAAATTAAACTTTCGAATTAGATTTCGTTTAATGGTTTATTCATGGTGCGGAAAGAAAAAAGCTAACAGTGCGTTTAGAAGTTATGTTTATCAATAGAAGTAGAGCGGTTCAAAAAAGAACAATACACTCTTAATTTATTTTCATATTATAAAGATATGAAAATACCTATTCTTATACCTAATATTTTTAATCACCCATTTACCTATGACTCTGATTTAAAACTTAAAGTAGGTGATTATGTTGTTGTGCCATTTGGAAAATCTGAACTTACTGGGGTAGTTTGGGATGATTTTGAAAAAAAAACTAATAAAAATTTTAAAATTAAGAAAGTTTCAAAAAA
>Ga0209709_10004377_pt1 | contig 11404 bp, 12 predicted proteins | sample ArcticOcean_MG_C_2_FD_187435 | JGI IMG/M metagenome (GOLD analysis project Ga0209709, IMG submission 187435) | Marine microbial communities from western Arctic Ocean - ArcticOcean_MG_CB4_136 (SPAdes) (version 2) | ecosystem: Environmental > Aquatic > Marine > Oceanic | place: Arctic Ocean... | reverse complement strand
GCAGAGCTTGCATTTAAAGAAGCATCTGACTCAGGTTCACTATTAGGTGGAGAAACTATTTCAGTAGTAAGAGCAGATTCAACATGTGTAGATTCAGCAGCAGCAACTGCAGCAGCTGAAGGTGTTATTGCACAAGGTGTAGCAGCTATTATGGGTGCTGACTGTTCAGGTGTAACTGGTGCTATTGCTTCAAATGTTGCTGTACCAAATGGTGTAGTAATGATTTCACCTTCAGCAACGTCCCCAGGACTTACAACTTTAGATGACAAAGGGTTCTTTTTTAGAACGGCTCCTTCTGATGCTAGAGGTGGACAAGTTTTGGCTGATATTACTAAAGACAGAAAAATAAAAAGTGTTGCAATTACTTACACAAATAATGACTATGGAAAAGGTTTGGCTGATGTTTATGCGGCAGCTGTAAAAGCACATGGTATTAAAGTAACAGTAGTAATTGCTCATGAAGATGGAAAAGCTGATTACTCATCTGAAGTAGCTACTTTAGCTGCAGCAGGTGGTGACGCAGTAGCAGTAATTGGTTACCTAGACCAAGGTGGAAAAGGAATTATACAAGGTTCTTTAGACTCTGGTGCTTTTGATAGATTTATTTTATCTGATGGTATGATTGGTGACGCATTAACTGATGCTTTTGGAAAAAATCTAAATAAGTCTTTTGGTTCTTTACCAGGTTCTATGAATAAAAAAACAGCAGGCACCTTTACATCAGTAGCTAAAGCAGCTGGTATTGACTCATCTGGTCCTTATACAGGTGAATCTTATGATGCTGCAGCTCTAATCGTTCTTGCAATGCAAGCAGGTGGATCAGCTGATAGAGCTTCTATTGCTAAAAATGTAATGGGTGTTGCTAACAGTCCCGGAACTAAAATTTATCCGGGTGAACTTAAAAAAGGTTTAGATTTATTAGCTGATGGTAAAAAAATTGACTACGAAGGTGCAACTGGAGTTGCTTTTACTGAAGTTGGTGAAGCTGAAGGATCTTTCCTAGAGAAAGAGGTCAAAGGTGGAAAATTTAAAAATAAAAAACAAAGATAATTAATATCTTCGTTTTAAAACCCTGGCAATGAAAATTGCCAGGGTTTTTTTATCCTAGCGATAATTAAAATTAATGAAAAGAAAAATAAAATTATATTCGAGAATTTTCCTTATTAATAAAAAATATAAAAAAAATGAATATTGGCATTACTTTGAAGTTCCAGATGTTGCAATTCTAGTGCCTATAATTGGTAAAAAATTTTTAATTGTTTCTCAAAAACGAGAGGCAATTAATAAAGTCAACTTTGAGTTTCCATGTGGATGGATAGATATTAATGAAAAACCAGAAAAAAGCGCATCTATAGAGCTATTTGAAGAAACTGGCTATAAATCATTAACTACACCTAAAAAATTAATCAAATTTTATGAAGAACCAGGAAGAATGAATTCTCAAGCTCATTGCTTTTTTTCTAAAAAATTAATTAAAATTAAAGATCCTGAGAGAGGAATAACAATACATCTGTATACAAGAAATGAGATTATCAATTTAATTAAAAAAGGTAAATTTAACAACGGAACTCATATAGCTGCTTTTTATAAATTTTTATACTTAAATGATAGTGATAACTCTAAAAATTCCTAGTATTGAAACTAATATAAGAAAATAAAAAACAACTTTTCTGTAGATCTCTTCTTTACTTTTAACAAAAAATTTATCACCAATGTAAACGCCTATTGGTAAAATAGTAATTAATGGAATTATTCTATAGATAGTTGTTATATCTATAATCCCAGCCAAAGAACTGAGTACAAAAGCATAAATATCTGTTAAAAAAAATAATGCTGCTAGTGAGCCTCTAATTACTGCAGGCTGAATGCTTGTAATTAATAAGAAAAGTGCAACAGGCATACCCCCTAACGTTGTAAGTCCATTCAATGTTCCAGAAATTATTCCTGTAAAAATTTTTACATAACTATTGTTAATTTTTTTATTTTCATACCCCTTCATTAATAAAAATGAAAAAAATATTATTAATAAACTAACAGTTAGGTGTGTTACATCTGAAGATAGATATTTTAATAAATAAAGTCCAATTGGAGAACCAACAGTTATTCCTATCAGTAATTTAAAGACAAAATTCCAATCTATTTTGTTCCATACATATGGAACCATAAAAATACTAATTATTACCTCTAAAGCAAGGATAATTGGAATTATTTCTATCGCAGGGAGTATAAAAGAAAAACCAGAAATACATATTGCGGAAAAACCAAAGCCATTAAAGCCTCTTATTATTGAAGCAATAAATACTACAAATACTACAAAGTAAATTTCTATTAAACTAAGCTGAAAATAAGATAAAAAATCCACTTTTATTTTCTTTCTTTCAAATCAGCTCTCAGCGTTGAAAGAATAATTAAAACTAAAAAAATTATACAAATTAAATTCATTGTTTTCCAGCTTGTTAAAGTTAAAAAAACTCCCGCAGATAAACTTGTGGTAGCTTGAATAGAATAAACTATTAAGTCATTAAAACCTTGTGCCTTAAACTTTTCATTTTCTCTATATGATAAAACCAATAAACTTGTTCCAGATATAAATAAGAAGTTCCAACCAAATCCTAAAAAAACTAATGCAATTAAATAATTGGTAAAATTTTGATCAAACAAACTAGTTAAAATTGTTATTAGAAATAAGAAAACACCAGCGTACATTATTTTACTATGTCCAAATTTTCTTATCAAATTACCAGTAACTAATGAAGGTAAAAACATAGCTGCAATATGTAGTTGAATTACTAATCCTGTTTTGGTTAAGCTTATTTTTTCCATTACATGCATACTTATTGGTGTTGCTGTCATTAAAAATGTCATTACTGCATAAGCAAATGCTGAGGCAATTAATGCTTGTAAAAATTTTGGTTGAGAAATTAATTCTAAATAACTACGTGAAATTTTTTTGTTAACATTATTTTTTTTATGCCCATCTTTATAAAATAATAAAAAAATTGTTGATGTAAGAGTTAAGGCAGCAAGTACAATGTATGATCCAGCATATAAATGCTCGCTAATAATATCTTTTGAAAGATTAGCCGCATTTGGTCCTATAAAAGCTGAACCTATTCCTGCTAGTAATATTATCGATATTGCTTTTGGGGCCATATCTTTTTTTACTGTTTCAACTGCTGCAAAACGGTATTGATGGCTAAATGCTACTCCAGCTCCTAATAAAAAACATGCAAAATTAAACAAAATAAAACTTTCACAGATTATTGAATAAGCAGCAAGTAGTGAGGCTAATGAAGTTCCAATTGATGCAAACATAAAACCAGCTCTACGACCAATTATGCTCATAACTTTTGCAGCAAAAAATGCAAAAATTGCTATACCTACAATTGATAAAGCCATTGGTAGTGTAGCTAAAGATTTTACTGGACTAAACTGAGAACCAATTATTCCACTTAAGAAAACTGTAACTGGTGCTGCGGTAAAAGCAAAGATCTGACTTAAGATCAACAACCATAAATTCTTATTCATTAAAAAAAATATTTATCACCGATGTACATAGCCCATGCTACTGCAGCTCCAAGTATAATATATTTCATAATTATTTTATTTTATTTCTATTTTCTCAGGAAGTATACCTTTAGGGCGATACCTCATAATTAATAATAAACCCATTCCCATCATTAAATATCTAAAGTAAGGAACACTCTCTGTTAAATGTACTTTTAACTCATGAGTCTCTGGAAGGCCCATGGTAAAAAGGTTAATCAAGAATAGGGATATTGGTGCAGCCTCAATCCATAGAAACCATACTGCAAATCCACCTAAAATAGCTCCAAAGTTATTTCCACTACCACCAACAATTACCATTACCCAAATTAAAAAAGTATATCTCATAGGTCGGTAACTACCAGGTGTGAATAAACCATCTTGTGTTACAAGCATAGCACCTGCAATACCAACAATTGCCGAACCTAAAATAAATATTAACAAGTGTTGTTTGACTACATTTTTACCCATTGCATTAGCTGCTTCTTCGTTGTCTCTTATGGCTCTCATCATTCTTCCCCAAGGAGAATATAGTGCTTTTTGAGTAACTATTAATAAAGCTATAACCACAATCAAAAATAAACCTGAGTAACAAAGTTTTACAAAAACTGAGGATCCTTCAATAACTAACTGATTAAGTGCAGCTTGTTTATCTGCGATATTGGAAATTAATTCTAATTTACCTGAATTAAATTTTGCAACTAAATTTATAAACCATTCAGTTGTCTGAAGGTTAACTTCATAAGGTACTGGACGGTCTAATCCAATTACGTTCTTAACACCTCTTGCTAACCAATCCTCATGTTTTATTATAGCAATAACAATTTCTGAAATAAGTAATGTAGCAATAGCTAAATAGTCTGCACGTAAACCAAGAGCAACCTTACCTACAATAAATGCTAATCCTGCAGCAAAGAAAGCTCCAACTATCCATGAAAATACTATTGGTAGACCTAAGCCACCAAGAAATCCTGTTGTTGCAGGGTTTACTGCTTCAATTGCCTCAATGCCAGATTCAGAGGTAATTCTTATAATTACAATTCCAGCAATTATAATTCCTGCTATTCCATAAGTTCGTATTTTTGTTTTTTCAAAATGTTTTAAGATAAACCTAATGATAAAAATCATTGCAATTATTAACCACAGACACATTAGAATATCAAATCCACCTGCACGCCATGCTTCTTCAACGGGATTAACTGATATTAAAACTGCAGCTAACCCTCCTAATGCCGCATAACCCATAAGACCAAAATTAATTAGACCAGCATAGCCCCATTGTACATTTGCTCCCATTGTCATCACTGCAGAAATTAAACACATATTAAAGATTGAAAGAGCAACATTCCATGATTGAAATATTCCAACTAAAATAATTAAACCCATCATTATTGCGTAGGCTAAAATGATATTTAAATTCTTTCTCACAGTACTTTTCCTTTAAATATGCCATTTGGCCTGTAGAGTAAAACAATCACCAGTATAGAAAATGATACAGCAAATTTATAATCAGTTGATAATAATTGCACTAAAGTTTCTGGCTCCATACTTTCTGGTAAAATATACATAAAAAATTTCTTATACGCGTAAGTTATAAATATCTCTGAAAAAGCTATAACGTACCCACCTAAAAATGCTCCAAATGGGTTTCCTATACCGCCAACAATTGCTGCTGCAAAAATTGGTAACATGTTATTAAAGTAAGTAAAAGGCTTGAAGCTTTTATCTAAACCATACAATGCACCTCCAATTGTTGCCAAAATACCAGCAATAATCCATGTAATCATGACTACTCTTTTAGGATCAATTCCAGATAATAAAGCTAAATCTTCATTGTCTGAATAAGCGCGCATACTTTTTCCTGTTTTAGTTTTGTTTAAAAACCAAAATAAAATTGAAACTAATACAAGTGTTACAAATACAGTAATTGCCTGACTAGATTTAATTGCTAAACCTTCATTAAGTCCTGTCATTTCTTTAAACTCACCTGCTTTAATAATAAACTTTTCTCCATCAAAGAACCTTCGATCAGCAGGACCAATTATTATTCTTACAACAGCTTGAGTTACAAACATTACACCGATACTTACCATCGCAAGCTGAACTGGAGGGCTCTTATTAATTCTGTAGTATTTAAATACAAACTTATCTACAAAAAGCATATAGCCAATCATAAAAATTATTGCAAAAGGTATTGCAAGAATTGCTGTTGGTAAAACTCCCAGAGAAATACCAATTGATTGAAAATACCATGTAATTAAAATAGTCACCATTGTTCCAAATGCCATCATGTCTCCAGTTGCAAAGTTTGCAAATCTTAAGATCCCATAAATCAAAGTTACAAATATTGCACCGAGTGCTAATTGTGAACCATAAGTCAAAGCTGGAACAAAAATATAATTTAACAGTAATATTATTGCATTTAAGAAATCCATACTATCCTCCCAAAAAAGAGCTTCTTACTCTTGGATCATTTAATAATTCTTTTCCAGTACCTGCATATTTATTTTCTCCAGTAACTAATACATATCCACGATCAGAAATATTAAGAGCTTGTTTTGCATTTTGTTCAACCATTAAAATTGCAACATTAGTTCTTTTTACTTTAATGATATGATCAAATAATTCATCCATCACTATTGGTGACACTCCTGCAGTTGGCTCATCTAACATTAATACTGATGGTTTAATCATTAATGCTCTTCCAAGAGCAACTTGTTGTCTTTGACCCCCAGATAATTCACCAACTAACTGATTTCTTTTTTCTCTTAATATTGGAAAGAGTTCATAGATTTCTTCTATAATGTTTTGATAGTTATCATCTCTAAGATAAGCACCCATTTCTAAGTTTTCTTCAACTGTCATGCCTGCAAAAACATTTTTTGTTTGTGGTACAAATGAAATACCTTGTCTAACTCTATCTTGTGGTGAAAGTTTTGAAATATCCTTTCCATCAATAACAACTGCACCTGATTTTAAATTTATAAGACCAAGTAATGCTTTCATGGCAGTAGATTTACCAGCACCATTAGGCCCTAGGATTGAAACTATCTCCCCTCTATTCACATCAACAGAACAAGAGTTAATGATATCTGGACCAGTGCCATACCCACCTGTCATTTTTAAACCTTCAAAAAAAGCCATTAATTTTCATCCTTAATTTTAGATCCTCTACCCAAATAACTATCAATAACTTTTTCATCTTTCTTGGCCTCTTCAGCAGTTCCTTCAAATAAAACAGATCCTTCTGCCATAACGATAACAGGGTCACATAACCGGCTTATAAATTCCATATCATGCTCAATCATACAAAAAGTATAGCCTTCTTCTTTATTTAATTTAATTATAGCTGTTCCCAAATCCTTAAGTAATGTTCGATTAACACCAGCGCCTACTTCATCAAGTAGTACTAGTTTAGCATCTACCATCATAGTTCTTCCAAGTTCTAATAATTTTTTCTGCCCGCCTGATAAATTTCCAGCTAATTCATTAGATAGATGTTTTAGGTTTAAAAAATCAACCACATCCTGAGCTTTTTGTTTTAAAATAAGCTCTTCTGTTCTAACTAAGTTGGGTTTTAATAGCGCTGTCATTAATTTTTCACCCGATTGATTTTCTGGTACCATCATTAAATTTTCAAGCACAGAAAGATTAGTAAATTCGTGAGCAATTTGGAATGTTCTTAATATACCTTTTGAAAATAATTCATATGAAGGTACATCAGTTATATCTTCATTATTAAATAATACTTTACCTTTAGAAGATTTTAAGTTCCCGGCAATCAAATTAAATAAAGTAGTTTTACCTGATCCATTTGGTCCTATTATTCCTGTAATAGATCCTTTTTTTATTTTTAGTGAACAATCTAATACCGCCGCTAATCCACCAAAATATTTGGATAGGTTTTCAATTTGTAAGATATTCTGATCTTGATCCATGAAGTTTTATTTGTCTAATCTTCTATGTATACTGTTAAGGGTCTTTTCTAAAGATTTATAAAAGCCTGCTTTAATTAGCTCTTTTATACCTTGTTCATTTAATCCTTTTGGAGTTTGAGAGTCTTTTACTAGATATTTTAAATCTTTTTTGGAATTTTGAACTGCATCTTCTGATAACGCTAAAAACAATGATGTTATGTATTTTTGTGCTTCTTTTCTCTTAACACCTTTTTTAACAAGCCATTTAGTCATTACATTTAATAATTCATAAAATGAAGCCATCATTCCTGATATTGACCAAAAGTTAATTGAAGAATTTTCATTTTTAATTTCAACTGTTGTTCCCATTCTATCAAAGAATTTTTTAATTTTTTTATTTGGTGGAAAAATTGGTACAGGCCCTTTTTTTAAGGCTATTGGTGGTAAGGGTATTGCCCGTACTATTACTGTTTTAACTTTTATTGCTTTTTTTAATTGAGCTAAAGTAATCGTGGAGATAAAACTAATGACGGTTTGATTAGATTTAAACTTGAGTTCTTTGATTATTTTTTTTCCAACTGTTGGTGTTATTGATAGAATTATCCAGTCACATGTATTTATAACTTCTTGATTATTCTTTGCAATTTTTATTGAATTAAACTTTTTTTTTAATTTTTTAGCCGTTTCTTTATTTCTTGGAGATATAGTTATTTTTTTATGGGTTAGGTTTGATTTGAAAATTCCAGTTATTACAGCGGTCGCTATTTTTCCTGTCCCAATAAAGCCAATTTTCATTACTTTATAAATTGTAGCTAATTTATATTTTTAAACTACAAAAATAATGGCTGGTAACTTTCGTTACCAACCATTATTAAATAATATTAATACTTTAACTTAATTTTTAGTTATTTCTTCCAAAAGTGTAAGTTAATGCTAGCTTAGCCGAAGCACCTTCTAGGTTAGTAGCAGATATTACGTTTTTACCATTATCTGTAATAACCGCTGTTGCAACATCTTGTGATGCAGCATTGTCAAACTCTAAGTAACTACCTTCTACTCTTATACCAAATCCAGTGTCGCCAAAATGTCTTTGGTAACCTGCACCGATTGTAGTTCCAGAAATTGATACATCTTTGTAACTGCTTCTACTTGTTTTCACATCTAAGTCAGTTTCAACAGTACCATACTTAAGATATGCTCCACCGGGAATGTTTATTTTTAAGTACGTTGTGTTTAGATCTTGAAAAGTAACACTAGTTGTTTGTTCTGAACCATTTTTATTGCCTTCGTTAGAAACGTTTTGTGGTGTTGAAACTCCTTCACCCATTTCATAACCAAGTGATACATATTTACCTATTCCTAATTCAAGAAACTGAGAACTGTGAGTATCCGCAAATACACCACTTTGTTTATCAGTTTCTATAATTGTAGTATCTGTTTCTTCAAAGTTATCTGTTTTTGCAGAAGCTCCATAAACTGAAGTATTTGCCGCCGCACCAGCAGTTATTGAGAACATCCCTAACTCAGGAAGTGCCTTAGCAGAAAATGTAGTCAGTAAAAGTACTGCTACAGCTGTAATAATTTTTTTCATTTTTTATCCTATGTTGTTATTAATATTATTTATTTAAACATCTTATAACTAAATTCCTCTTAATTTATAGTTTTTTTAATCATAGTATTTTATTATTTGTTTGAATGTTGTAATTTTGCAACAAAAAAATTCAATAAAATTAGGCCTTATTTAAGAGATAAATTTACATGCCCTTATAATGCTTTCTTTTCAACTTACAATTTAAACGGTAATTTTTATCGTCAATCTTTTATAAAAAAAGTTCCTCTGATTCTTAATAATTCTCTTATTAATTTTTTGTTTTCTTTAAAAGGTCTTCTTCCATGAAGCCAAAAGTGATTGTTTGCAACGATTAATGAGGATACTGGAAGCTTAGTAATCACTTTATTTTTACTCTCTTCTAAAGAATCAGATAATTTTTGTAAAAATAAACCTTGTTCCATATTTTTAGGCTCTGGAAATTGATCAATATATGAAATTTGAGGTCGTTTATTTTGATCTTCCAAAAAAATAGGGTGTGTAATTTTATATCCTATATTTTTACTTTTTGGAGACCCCCAAATAAAATCTTGTTTACCAACCGGATCTTTAAACAAATCCTCACAATGCTCCCAGTCATCTAAATGCAACATTGCCGTCTCTCCACCTTCCACATTTTTTTCCTCGATTTTAGTCATCAGTAACCAGTCCGTATTTTCTTTAACATATGTGCCGTCAGTATGAAGATCCATATTAGTGTAAGCTTTTCTTAAATAAGAATCACTTTTATCCTCATGTTTTACAAAAAACCTTGCATAATATTTTCCTGCCATTGAATCATGATTTGGATTACCAATTAAGTGTGCAATAGATGTTGATAATTTAACTAAAAAATCATCATCAATTTTAGAACTAATATTTTTAGGACCAATTATAAAACAACCTGTTGCTCTATCTCTTATTATAGAATTCATAAGTTTACTTAGTTTGTTAAAAGTAAGGTCATCTAAGCTCTTAGCTAAAGTAAAACGAGTAAATGGTTTATATTCAAGAGCTGTTATATTAAATTTATTAAAAGGAAATATTAATTTTTCAAGAATTTCATTTTCAATTTGAATATTAATTATCCTTTTAGATTTTTCGTGAGCAGAAATTTCAAATCCCTTTATTTTTTCCAACGTTTAAACCATTTTTTCATTAATATCCCATTCTTAATCTTCATTATCAGCAGCTAGTAAATAATTAAAATGAATTTGATGATCTTCTGTTACATTTGGCTGATCTTCAAAAAATCTTCCAGGTTTTTCATTTGCTGCAAATAATGGTGTTACAAAAAGTATTAGTGACAAGTAAAATATAATTTTTTTATTTTTTTTCATTACAAGTAATTGGTTAATAATGCCATCACAATAGCAGAAATTATTGTTGGATATACATAATTTTTTTTTGAAATAAAAAATATGAATAAACAAAAGATAATAACAGTAATTCTGCTCACATGACTTGTATCAGATAAAACTCCAGCGGGGAAAATTACTATCCTAGCAAGTAGTGCTGACAAGGTGGAGTAAGCAAGACAATTGAACCATTTAAAAATCTTTGAATTTTCTTTTACTTTTTTAGATGTTATGACTCCAAGAAACCTTGAAATATAAGTTGCTAAAGATGTAACTAGAATTGCTAGCACTATATTAATTGCCATTTAATTCCCCAATATAAAATGCCAATGTTCCAGCTGTAAAACCACCAAATAATATAGACCATTCTGGTGATATAAAATAAAATATGACTCCAAAAACTGCACCTAATATTACTGCTAAACTCATTTGAATAGTTTTCATAGCTACCACCATTACACATATGAAATAAATTGGGTTCACCATTGCCAAGCCTACCATCATGTCTTTATTTAAATAATCTGATATAAAAAAACCAAATACAGTAGCTGATACTGCTACTGATAAATTTGCTGCACCCACACCAATCCAGTAATCTAAACGATATTTTCTTTCTACAGATTTATAATTTTCCTTCATTATCAACCATGCTGAAACAGCAATAAAGTGACAGGCTAAATAATATTTTAATTTTGGTTGGCTTTTGTGAGTTAGTAATGGAAATAGTGATACTGTCATCGGATAAAGTCGTGCATTAACCAACCAAACTGCTAAAAAAATATTTAATAAAGATGCACCTACAATCAATGACTCAGCCATTATTAATGAACCTGGCAATGCATATGTTAAGAATGTTGAAAAAATACTTTCCTGAATATTTAAACCAATATTTTTAAATAAAGCTCCAATAGCTACGAAGCTTGCAAATAATGCAATAGCTGGACTATTTGCACTCTTGATGCAAAAAAAACCTTTTAAAAAATATTTTGTATTAA
>Ga0209709_10004376_pt1 | contig 11408 bp, 20 predicted proteins | sample ArcticOcean_MG_C_2_FD_187435 | JGI IMG/M metagenome (GOLD analysis project Ga0209709, IMG submission 187435) | Marine microbial communities from western Arctic Ocean - ArcticOcean_MG_CB4_136 (SPAdes) (version 2) | ecosystem: Environmental > Aquatic > Marine > Oceanic | place: Arctic Ocean... | reverse complement strand
CTTTAGACTCTTTAATTGAGTATCTAGAACACCCTCTCCACCTAATAATTTTGAAACACCATCAGTGAAACTTGTTACCAGATTACCTACACCGCCAACCGATTTCACAGCTTCGGCACCAGCGCCAGCAGTCATTGCTGCAGCATACCAAACCATTGCTCCAGCAACACTCTTTATTTTAGTTCCATCAATACTGTCTGAGGCCGCAGACATTTTCTTTAGACTCTCTAATTGAGTATCTAGAACGCCCTTTCCACCTAATAAGTTTGAAACACCATCAGTGAAACTTGTTATCATAGTGAAGACACCGGCCACCGACGACATAGCTGTAGCACCAGCGCCAGCAGTCATTGCTGCAGCATATGACACCATTGCATCGGCATTTTTCTTTACTTTAACGCCATCTATATCTACCTTGGAAAAATTGATTAATTGAGTTACTACGGGCACACCACCAAGCAATCTTCCCAAACCACCAATTGCGCCATCAGCAAGTGTGGATAACGAACCCATCATTGTACCAGCGCTGCCAGCAGTCATTGCAATACCATAAGCTACCATGGCTTCAGAGTTATCTTTTATGTTTTTTACATTGAGTTTTACTTCACTAAATTTCTTTAGTTTATCCATTAATTGTTCTTGGCCACTTTCTGCGCCAAACAGCCCACCAATGCCATCAGCAATATTACCAATTAAACCACCTATACCCGCAATAGCGCCACCAGTACCCATTGATGCAAGTCCAACGCCAAGATGGCCCATTCCTTTACCAACCTTGCCCAGATTTGCACCATTTATACCATCAAAACTTTTTAATCCCTCTGCAATGGTTGGCATCATTTTCGCAGTGAGAGCGGCTCCAACGCCCAAGGCAGTAATAAATCCAGCAATACCAGCACCAACAGCTGTCATAACGAAGGCAAATTGGGCAGCACCCCCTGCAGCGCCACCAATACCCTTTACAAATCCACCAATACCTTTACCAACTGAACTACCCATGCGTCCCAAAGCACCAGCTATACCAGTAAGCATTCCACCGGATTTTTTATCTTCTGAGGGCCCTGCGCCACCTCCGCCGCCTCCGCCTCCGCCTACCGCATCTGCAATTGTTTTTAAATAATTAAGCTGATTGGTTTTCCATTGCTCAGCATCTCTTTTATCTTCAGTAGCTCCCGCACCCTTTGGATCAGTTGCTTGAGTAAGATTATCAATTGCCTGATTTGTTTTCTTTATTTCTTCTACAACATCTTTAAAATCTGCCATTGGAATATCCTATTTTTTACCCTTGGGCAAGGATGTGCCTGGCTTACCAACATACAAACCAAAGAAGGCAGCTCCAGCACCTACAATAGTAGAAATGAATGCTGCTTGTGCGTTAGTTGGATCAGGTAATGCCATAAACCAAACTGTTGCTGAATAGAATGCATAGATGTATGCTAACATGATAAGTCTAGGAATCAGTCTAAACCTATCCAGATGCCCTGCTATTTTATTTGCCCAAGTGGGTTCGTCTTCTCCCGCACTAGGAACAAGGTCAACCTTTAGAAGTTCATATTCCTTGGTTGTTTCTGTTACTTTAACTGTATCTTCAGCCATTGATTTAACTCCGTCTATTTTCTCTTGATATTTTTTCTTCTTCTTCCTTCAAAAAATTCATTAACAACCCAATATATATTTCCCTCTCCCACGGCATCATATCTTCTAATTCAGTCAAACTATAATTGTGATGCTGCATCATTCCAAAATTAGTTTTATAATAATTCTCCAAAGTATCATGAGAAAGGGCTATCCGAAAAAACTTTGCAGACCCTCAATTAGAATTTCATTTTTCTTCTTTGTCTTTGGATTTTTAACTTCAACCACATGTTGTAATTTAGGCATAGTTTCGAAAAATGCACTCACCTTTTCAAAATTTTCAGTTGACATGCTATCAATAAATTCATCCAATTCCTTTTCTGAAATATCTACTTTATTATGAACTTCCTCTCCATCATGAACTTCATTAACACATCGTTTTATCATTTCAAAAATAGATTGAATTTGACCTTTATCGTCAAATCCTGACATATCAGATAAAGTTGGATATTTCATAACAATAGAAATATTATCTGTTAATTGAACAATATTAGTATGATCATTAGACATTTGTACATTAACATCTTTTAAATCAATCTCAACATCTACTCTTGTTTTTTCATCATCAGTACATAACAAATTAAGCTTTATTTTTTCGCCAACTGATTTTCCTCTCATTTGTAAAAAAACATACTCAACATCAAACATAGGCATTGTATAAGCGTTTAATTCCCCAAATGTACAATCAGTGATAATTTGAGCAAATGCATTTTCAATTTGTTTATCATCTTCTGATTCTTGAGCAATCATTAAAGCCTTTTGTTCTTTTACAAGAAAAGGTCTAAATTTTAGTTTCTTGCCCGTCGAAGGAAGATTCAATTCGTAAGTTATATTACTAAGTTTAGGTAGTGCCATAATTATTCATCCTTTATTATAATCTAGTTAATACTTTCGGTAGATTTGCCGCAATATTTCGCTCCACTGTATTTAATACAGTATCAAATATTTTGTCTGTCAGACTTGGTGGCTGTCTATTTGCATCTAAAGACTCCCAATATCTAAAAGAAAAGGTTACAGGAGTTTTTATAATTTCATTGTTTGCTGCTTGTCCCAAATCTGTTCCACCAATTGTTTTGGGAAATGCTTCTATAAGTTTGATACCATATCGTCTTTGATCTTGTCTATCTAATAGATATATTTCAACGGTACTTACATAATCATTATAATAACCAATATTCCAAGTTTGTTTATTAAATGCGAGTTCTTGCCATTCCTCAAAAAATACTCTTTCATCCAACCCAGAACTTGCCTGAAAGGTCATGGAAATATCTTCTGCATAAGTTACACCATCAACAACTTCTCTAGTTGGGCCGTATGGCATTCCATCGGTAGTAGTATTTAAATTTCTGCCAGGAAGAAGAACAGTTTCACATCTCAGAGAAACTTTTCTTGCGTCAGTAGGACTACCGCCAGGCCGAGTAATTAATACCTCAAATCGGTTTGGTATTGCATAACCATTGTCAGAATGAAATTCAGATAGAATATCATTTATAACACCAAATGCACCACCCTCTAAAAATTTTGCAAGGCCCGCCATTAAACCATACTCCTAGACTCTTTCCATACTGCTGATGCAGAAGCTTTCTTAAATCTTTGTACAGGTAGTAATGTTGCAATTGTCCATTCATCTGCATCAATTCTACGAAACTGAGATTTAGTTTGTCCTGCTAAATATTTATGTATAGTAGGACGAATTAATTTAATACTTTTTAATTTATTATAGTCCACTACCATTCTTGTTGTTGTTTCTTCAAACTTCTCTGAATTGGTATAGTCCACTAATCTATCAAGAAGCTTAACACGCAATGGTATGGGAAGATAGTGTAAATTGATACCAAGAAATCCATCCGAATAAGTCTCTAAGGGAAGTACCAGAGGAAACGTATCGTAATAAGGAAGCTTCTTCTTGTGTTTGGGATCATAAAAGAACATATTCAATTTACCATAAAATGGTTTAGTGTTTCTTTTACCGTCCCGAAGTAAATCCATAGCACCAGGCGCACCAAACTCTTTGATTTTGTCTCTATACCATTGAGTAGAGCGTGGTCGCCCTCTAGCCTCATCTTTAACTGCTTGTATGAACTTTGATACTGCCATGTGACTATTTATATGTAATATTAAGATGATCTTCTGTTAAAATCTTAAATTCCATATCATTATTACTGCACCATTCTACTGCATACTTCCATTTGGCCTCATTGACGCCCCATGTCTTGACTTCATTGAACCATCGTCTGGTTTTTCTTTTTGGTTCTGATGGAGGTGGAGAACATTGCTTTTTGGGTTTTACTTCTATAATGAATTTCTTAATTGATCCATCATGCAGTTTTACCTTGATATAAAAATCTGGAAAATATCTATGAATCCGTCCATCCCAAGGAGATAAATAGGGTATAATGATTTCTTCGCTACCCCATTCAATGACAGATTTGTTGGTATCACAGTATACCATAAACTTACGCTCCCATAGGGATCGGTAGATGATACTTTGAGGATCACCTCTGTATTTTTTGGGATTTTTTGATATATATCGACCTTTGTAAGACATGTGTTATAAATAATATATATAAGGATACACAAACATGGCAGGATTATTTAGTAGTGGGTTAACAAAAGTTGCTGGTAACTTTGCTGCAGCTGCCATTGGTAACATTGGAATGCCCAAAAAAATTCCTGCTTTTGCAGATGTAGAATTTGGTCTTGGTAGTAAGGGAAGAAATAAAACAAAAAATTTAGCTTATCCATTAAATGTAGAGAGTGACCCCAGCCAAGGCCACTATATTATATTTGAAATCATGGAGCAGGATAAGGCAAAGTTGAAAGCCAGAAAGGCCGCCGTCGATGCGGCTCAAGTTGCAGTAAAGGCTGCAAAAGAGATTGGCACGACAAGTGAGGATGCAACGGGTTTTTCGAACACCGGGCCGGGCGGCCAATCTGGCCAAAAGGAAAAGGCCTATCCCGCCAACAAAGGTAATAAACAAAGTGGGCCGAACTCTCTGACAGTGGCACAAGATGCAGTAACCGCAATGCCAACTTGCATAGCACTTTATATGCCTCCATCGGTTCAAGTTAGTTATGGCGCAAAATATGGAGAGACAGAAATTGGTGTTATGGCAGAAACAGTCAATGCTGGAATTCAAGCCTTTATGAATACAGGTGGTGGTTTGAAGAATCAGGCGAAGGCAGTTGGTGGTGAGGCGTGGGAAGGGTTAAAAGCTGGTGCCGCCGGCGCATTAAAAGCGACAGCCGACACGGCAGCAAAAGGTTCTTCAGCAGTATTTGCAATCAATACTGGAAGCATTATTACTCCAAGAATGGAATTGATGTTTGAAGGTATTACACGCCGAACTTTTTCTTTCAATTTTACGTTTCTACCAAAGAGTGAAGAAGAAGCAGAAATAGTTGAACAAATTGTTTTTCAATTTAAATATCATATGGCTTCAAATTATGGTGGCCTTGGGGGCGGTGCTGATGGTGTAAGAGCGATGGAGATACCTGATTTTTTCAATATAAGATATATGTTTGGTGGAGAGGATGGTGACTTAGGTCCGAAAAAAGAAAACATGCATTTAAATTTAATTAAACAATGTGTTCTTACAAGTACAGGCATAGAATATGGTGCTGATAGATATAAGTCATATGCGGGCGGTCGGCCGCAAACAACCAAACTGTCTTTAAGTTTTCAAGAACTGGAAATCATTACCAAAGATTACATCAAGCAGGGATATTAATCATGTATTTTGCAAATTTTCCTCTTATTCCATACGACTCTGTTGGTAATGGCAACTTTAAAGTTGTCACCAATTTACTAAAACGAGTTGCTGTTCGAACAGAAGTTAGAACGAATACTGCTCTCTATGATACTTATGATGTCAAAGAAGGTGAAACACCAGAAATTCTTGCTGATATGTTATATAAAGATGCAGAATATCACTGGGTTATTCTATTGGTTAATAATGTTACGGATAGATATCATCAGTGGCCAAAAAATACCAATCAATTTATTGCATACATCAATGACAAATACAGCAATGTTGACGCAACGCACCATTATGAAATATCACAAGTGTCTGGGGATACTACAATTAAGATTGATATCGGCACAGACAATACTGATTATCCTACTGCTTCTATTGTTACTAATTTTGAGTATGAAGAATCATTAGAGGATAAAAAGAGAAGTATTAGATTACTTGATCCATCCTATATTGGATCATTTGTTGCTGAATATGAGAAATTGATGGGAGAAAGTTTGCTGTAATGGCTGAAGGATTACAACACGCCGGACAATACGTTATAGAAGATTTGAGACTTGTTACCACAACGGGTTTAGAGGTTAATCTTATTAATTCAGTATTGGGAATAACTCTTTTTGAAGATATATCTTCTATGACGATAACTGGTACAATCGCAATAATGGATTCTGTAAATCTAGCATCTCATGGGCCTCTGCTGGGCCAAGAATATCTGCATCTTAAAATTAGAACTCCTTTTGTCAACAAAGATGAAAGTAACACTATAGACTTTTCTAAAAATGCATTTCTTGTTCACTCTATATCCAAACGTCAAAAACTTACTGGCGGTGTTCAAGGATTTGTATTGAGTTTTGTTAGTCAAGAATTGGTCAAAAATCAAAGATTAAAAGTTACACAAAGTTTAACAGATACTTGGTCTAACATTGTTAAAAAAATGTTGACAGACAAAAAATATTTAAACACGAAAAAGAAAATAGACTTAGAACCAACTACTGGTGTAAAAAAGTTTGTTGCTCCTAACGTAAGGCCTTTGGATATCATTGTTATGGGTATGAAACAGGCTGTATCTGTATACAAAGGAGAACCTACTTATCTATTTTATGAAACCCTGAAAGGATTTAATTTTAGGACTCTCGCAAGTCTTTATAATAATGCTGCATTAATGGAATATACTACAATGGAACCGGGCACTAATGTAAAAGATGGAGTAATTGATGTTTTTAAAGATTTACGAACAGTTATAAATTATGAAATAGTTGCTAATAACGATAGCCTTGTTTCTTATAGAACTGGTATGTTTGGGTCTAAATTAATAACTCATGATATTATCAGTAAAAGTTATACAACGAACACATATAATTATCATGACAATTGGGAAAATGAAGCTCATATAGTTTCTGGCGTCACTGAAGGAAAATCAGACCATCCTCTTGTGAGTCATGTAACCATTACTGAAGAAGGACTACGAGTATCAGATTTTCCAGCAAGAACATTCATGATGCCAACATCTACTACTGGTGGTGTTGACTCTCAACACACAACAGAAAATAATACAAATCCTTACATGGCATATGATCCTCATAAATGGTTGCAGAGAAGAAATTCTCAAATGATACAATTGGAAAATGCTCTTCAAGTAAATGTAACAGTTCATGGAAATACATTGATAAATGTTGGAGATAAAGTATTACTTAATTTACCATACAATGCAGTTCCAAAAGGCCCAAAAAATGAAAAATATGATAAATTTTACAAAGGCCCATTTCTAATTAAAAAAATAAGACATGATTTTTTCAATGGAGAAAATCCAAAACATCAAATGAGTATGCAACTGGTGAAAGATTCCTTAGAAGATAAATTAGACAGTACAGGCCCAATTGAACCATCAGCTGAAACGGCAGCTGCGATAGAAGAATACACATACAACTAAAAGGAGACAAACAATCAAAAAAAACTCTAGTACAATATCCAACAAATATCAGATGAAAAGGAAACTTAAAATGGCTAAGAACAAAAATAGAATCAAAAAAATGAATTTCCAAACTCAAGATCGTAAGTATGAACCACTTTCAGAAAACGATAAATACATCATAGAAGCCATAGGATATAGAAAACAAGAGTTGAGAGGGCGATCTAATGAAGACATTTCACGAACTACAGGAGGGGCTCTACGACCCCAATATATTTAAGGCGTTCTTTCTCGCCGGTGGACCTGGCAGTGGCAAGTCATATGTTGCTATGAAGTCCACCGGCGGTACTGGACTCAAGTCAGTCAATTCAGATGATGCATTTGAGCATCTGCTGACAAAGGCGGGTTTGTCTCTAAAGATGCCTCCAGAGGAAACAGAACCTAGAGATGTGGTGCGAGATAAAGCAAAAAAAATCACTACTTCAATTCAAAAGAACTATCTTGAGGGCCGTCTTGGACTTATCATAGATGGCACAGGTAGAGATGCAGAGAAAATATTAGGTCAAAAAGCAAAACTTGAAGAGCTTGGATATGACACATATATGATCTTCGTGAACACTTCTCTAGATGTAGCACTACAACGCAATGCAGAGCGTCCACGATCAGTTGCAGAACCAATTGTGGTCAAATCGTGGAAGGATGTACAATCGAACATAGGTAAGTTCAGTAACATATTCCGAGCCGGATTTATCGTGGTTGACAACAACAATGCTGGTGAGGATGTCTTTAAAGAGGTCTATAAGCGAGTAAAGGGTCTGCTTCGCAAGAAAGTTCAGAATACCCGTGCAAAAAACTGGATGGCATCTGAACTCGCCAAGAAGCAACGATAATGTATGGCCATAGATAATGATCTTATTATATCAAATTTACGAAAAGTATTTGACCCTGAAATTAGTATCAATGTATACGATCTAGGTCTAATATATGATATATCAATTGACCAAAAAGAGTTAGAAGTCACCATTACACACACTTTAACGAGTGCATTCTGTCCATATGCAGATGAAATCGTTAGCAGTATACAGACAGCTGGCTATGTACCAGAAGTTATAAGTGTTATAGTAGAAACTACTTTTGACCCCCCATTCACATTAGATAGCGTATCAGAAGAGACTAAGTTGATGATGGGGTGGTAAATATGTCACACTTTCAATAAATCGACATTTGGGCTACGATTTTCCTTGACAAATTCTGTTGAATATGCGACAATAAGGTATAGTCAGAAAAGGAAGACAGAATGTTAGTTTCTAAATGGGTAGAATCGAAGTTCACCAAAGGTATTTGGTCTAGTGAGAATTGTGTCGAAGGCACAGTTAAGATCATTGAGGGTGATCATTTCAGTATTTTTGACCCCAATGGGATGTCATTAGATGTTGGTGCGGCATTCCCTACGTTTGAGGATGCAGCCAAACGGTTAGAATCAATCTTTACATGGGAGTTTAAACTCCCATGATCCTCACCCTCAAGGGCCTCACCAATCACGGTAAAAACCGAATTCGGGAGCATGGGGATAAGTGGGAAGTCTTAGACTTGCCCACAGGTGTGTTAAATATGTCACACAAACCCCTATTCCCCCCCATCAAATCAGTCATGACGGGCGATGAACGCTGGCTGGATGATGTGAATTTTTCTTGGATTCCTGATAGATTTTAGTTGACAAACCCTGTTGAGTGTGGTACTATTAGGTATAGTCAGAAATAAGGGATTATTTGATGGTTAAACGGATTGAATTGGACAAGGGCGTTAACCTTGGATTCGAGGAAAAAGAGGGCCTCCTGATAGGTCGGCGGTGGGGATACGATATCCATTGCGAAAGGTCTGCTCGGGTAATGACCGTCAACGTGTATGACCGAAAGAAATTCAAGACTGTTAAAGCTCTATGGGAAGACGATGAGGTTCATCATCGGTATGTTGCGTATCTGGGTCTGTCTAAACGGAACGGTGCGTGGCATGTTGATCTGGTAGAGGTCGATTCACGGTATAAGGGTAAGAAACTTGCCAATAAGTTGTATCGGTTCGTACTGAAGACCCTTGGAATCACTCTGATGGCTGGTTCTTCGCAGTCTGTTGGTGGACGGTACATCTGGAATGCCCTCGCTAAAGACCGGAACATCACGGTATACGCCAAGAAGGGGGTATACTCCAAGGTTGTTGACTTTCCCAAAACGGGGAAACGGGAACTGAAAGGAAATCTTTTCAACCTGTATGATACCAATGCTGCGATATATGCGGTTGCTGCGTAAAGGAAAGAATTGTTATGAAAGCGGATAGAACATCTTGGTTATGTTTAATTGGAATTATAGCAATACTTAGTATTGCTGTATTTTTTGGTGGGTAATATGCAAGTATTCATGTTAGGTATGTGTTGGGGTGCAGCTGTTACATGTATCCTGATGTATGTGATTGTAATTTTCCTGTAAAAGTGTGACATATTTACATCTTGACAAAGCCTGTTCCATGTGGTACTATTAGGTATAGTGAGAAAAGAGAGAGATTGACATGGCATTTGCCCCCCTAAAGATTTATTTTGCGCCTCACGGTGATGGTTCGATTCTGGGTTGCTTCGATGAGAAGGAATATGGTAAGTATTTTGAATTCTCTGAGAATAATGAAGAATATTACACTGAGTATCCCCATAAGGTATGGGTGACGACTCCCTGGCACATGGATGGTGGTTGGAGGTTCGCTAAGGTCTTGAAGACCGTGGCCTACATTCTGACCAATGATGAGGACGGCAACGATATCGTTGAAAAGTGGTTCATCAAAAAACATCGGGAATATGCAAAATAGTTGTTGACAAATCCTGTTGAGTATGGTACTATTAGGTATAGTGAGAAGAGAGAGAAAGACGAAATTATGGCTTATATGAATGTTGAAAAGAAGAACAAACTTGCTCCTGGCATCAAGAAGGTGCTTGCTGAGTATGGTGTCAAGGGTACTCTTGCCAAGGATACGCATACTCTGAAGGTCAATCTGAAGTCTGGACCCATTGATTTTGGTACGAATGGTGTCAATGAATATCATATCGACAGCCATTTCACTGGTATTGCCAAGGAGTTTTTGTTGAAACTCAAGGATGCCATGATGGTCGGAAATCACAATAATACTGATCTCATGACCGACTATTTTGACGTTGGTTGGTACATCTCCATCAATGTTGGTAAGTGGGACAAGCCCTACGAGGTGACCGCTTAATGAACAAAAATAAATACACCCAGCGACAATGGGATAGAACGGTAGGTTACGGGAAAGTGCCCAAAGAGTATAATGTAGAGAAGAAAGATGAAGAAGATGAACAAGAAGACAAAAGCGTTGATGAAGACACTGACGACTGAGAATGTCGCAGTAATTCATGCTGCATTTGAAGATACGCCTCGGACAGTTGCGTTTGTTGAAGTAGACAAATTGATGAGTGACGGTGGGAAGTGTGAAACGGCATTTATGCTGACCAATTCAATTGATGATGCTTGGTATACGGGTGATAAGGTCAATTACATTGGGCCTGATAAAGCTTGTCGGAGCACATCGGTCGGTGATTTTGTGTTAGTCGGAAAGACTAAGTATGAATGCAAATCTGCTGGTTGGAGTAAAGTGTAATGATTAGATTTATTGTCGGGTTTTGTACAATAGTTGCCGCTGTCGGAACAGTAGAAGGTGGTGGTAATTTTGGAGCTGCTATACTACTTGCAACGGGTGGAAGTATGTTGATGGTATGGGGTGCCGAGGGCATGATTAAAAACGGAGATATAGCATAATGAAAAAACTTCTATTGGTAGGAGTATGCTTACTTGCATTGTCTGCCTGTCAAGCACACAACCAAAGAACTGGCGGCGCACTTGTTGGTGGTCTTACTGGTGGACTTCTGGGTAATACGATTGGTAAGGGTAGTGGAAGAACCGCTGCCATACTTGGTGGTACGATTCTTGGTACTTTAGTTGGTTTGGAATTGTCTAGTGGTACTCATGGTCATGGTCAGAGCCAACCACAACAAAGAACAGTAGTGACTGTTGGTCAGTGCAATCATATTTCAAATGACGGTGCTAGATCAT
>Ga0209709_10004374_pt1 | contig 11411 bp, 4 predicted proteins | sample ArcticOcean_MG_C_2_FD_187435 | JGI IMG/M metagenome (GOLD analysis project Ga0209709, IMG submission 187435) | Marine microbial communities from western Arctic Ocean - ArcticOcean_MG_CB4_136 (SPAdes) (version 2) | ecosystem: Environmental > Aquatic > Marine > Oceanic | place: Arctic Ocean... | reverse complement strand
TGCGAAAGTACCTGGTCATGTTACAGGTGGTAAATTTTTAAATGAGAGATATTCAAATACTAATTTCACATTTGATTCTGGGGCATTAAAATTTGATGATAACTCGGCATAACATTATAAATATAATAAGGAAAAGGAATTACTAATGGCAACAAGAAATACACCCACAACATCTACACTAGAAGAATGGAGAGTTGAGTTTAATGAACTTGCAACTGACGTAGGTAATGTTACTGCAAGTACACAAGGCGACCAACTTACAACTTCAGCAACCAATATAGTCGGTGCGATTAATGAATTAGAAACAAATGTTAATGCAATAGTATCATTCGCAACAAAGACTGCATCTACATCTGATGTTGCATCAAGTTCTGGTGCAGTAACAAGTAATGTGAGTTCAATTTCTCATACATTAACATTGGGTGGAACGTTAGCTGATGATGCTCGACATGCAGATGTTACAGTAACATCATCTAAAGTTTTAGCAACATCTACTATTGCGTCAGCTGTAAGTATTAATGCAGATGTTCATGTTCATACTGTAGTTGCTGGTTCATTCAAGTTCGCATTTACAAATAGAAGTGGAGGCACACTCGCAGATGATTCAACTGCGATATTTAATTTTGTTATTCTATAAAAAATGAGTTATAAATATAAATAAAAAAAAGGAAATATTATAAATGGCAAGACAACTAGTAGGAATTGGTTCAAGTGCAAATGACGGAACAGGTGATACACTCCGTGATGGCATAGATAAAGTCAATGATAACTTTATTGAAATCTATGGCAAGATAGGTAACGGAACTACTATAGGAACATTTACTACAACTGATATTACATCAACTGGTGATTTTACCATAGATGGTTCTGCAGATATTATACTCGATGCTGATGGTGGAGATGTATTCTTTAAAGATGCTGGTACTACTTTTGGTAGTGCAACAAATACATCAGGCAACTTAATAGTTAAATCTGGAACTACTACTGCACTTACTTTTAGTGGTGCGAATGTAACTGCTGCTGGAACAATTGGTTCTGGTGCTATTACTTCTACTGGTGTTGTAACTGGAACAGGATTTACTATTGGAAGTGCAGTTATTAATGAAGCAGAATTAGAAACGATTGATGGTATTACTGCAGGAACAGTTGCTGCTTCAAAAGCAATAGTTGTTGATTCTAACAAAGCAATTAATGAATTAACTGTAGATGATGTTGCAATAAATGGCAAAGTCGTAACCATGACTGGTTCGAGTGGAGATACTGCCGTATTTACTGCTGGAACTAATGGTACTTTAGATATTACCACAACTGATACTGCTGCAGCCGCTGCTAACATTCAGATTACTGCTGATGGTACTGCTGAACTTGCTGGAACAACTGTTACTTTAGATTCTGGTGGTGGTATAACTTTAGATGCTGATGGTGGAACAATTACATTTGCTGATGCTAGTTCTTCATTAGGTACAATAACTTCATCTGGTTTTACTGGAAATGTTGTTGGTAATGTTACAGGTAATACTTCTGGAACTGCTGCAACTGTAACTACTGCTGCTCAAACGAACATAACTTCTTTAGGAACTTTAACTACATTAACTGTTGATGATGTTGTAATAAATGGTAAAGTTGTAACCATGACTGGTTCGACAAGTGATACTGCTGTATTCACTGCTGGAACTAATGGTACTTTATCAATTGTAACAACTGATGATTCTGCTGCTGCCGCTAATATCACGATTACTGCTGATGGTACTGCTGAACTTGCTGGAACAACTGTTACTTTAAATTCATCTGGTGGTATAACTTTAGATGCTGATGGTGGAACAATTACATTTGCTGATGCTAGTTCTTCATTAGGTACAATAACTTCATCTGGTTTTACTGGAAATGTCGTAGGTAATGTTACAGGTAATACTTCTGGTACTGCTTTAACAGTTACACAAGCGGCTCAAACTGCAATTACTTCTGTAGGAACTCTTACTGCATTAACTGTAGATGACGTTGATGTAAATGGTAAAGTTATTGTGATGACTGGTTCAACTGATGACACTTTCACAACAACTGTCGGTACAAACGGTGCAACTAGTTTAGTAACAGTAGACACGGCTGGCGCTGCAGGACATTTAACGATTACTGCCGATGGTACAGTAGATATTAATTCAGCTGGTGTATTAACCTTAGATTCTGGTGCAGCAATAAATATTGAACCAGCTTCTGGTTCAGCAATTTTATTAGATGGCACAATTAGTATAGATGCTGGAGTAGTTACGGGTGCAACAAGTATTACATCAACTGCATTTGTTGGTGATATAACTGGTGATGTTACTGGTACTGCTGATGTAGCTACTGTTGCAACAACTGTTACAATAACGGACAACGAATCTACAGACGAAAGTAATGCTATTATATTTACTGCTGGGGGCGATGTTGATGGCGGTAATATTGGTCTTGAGTCTGACGGAACATTAACATATAATCCAAGTACAGGTAAAATAACTGCTACAGGATTTGTTGGTGCATTAACAGGCGCTGTAACAGGTAATGTTACAGGTAATGCTTCTGGTACTGCTTTAACAGTTACACAAGCAGCTCAAACTTCGATTACTTCTGTAGGAACTCTTACTGCATTAACTGTAGATGATGTTGTTATTGATGGTAAAGTTATGACCATGACTGGTTCAAGTAGTGATACTGCCGTATTTACTGCTGGAACAAATGGAACTTTATCAATTGTAACAACTGACGCAGCTGCTGCCGCTGCTAACATTCAAATTACTGCAGATGGTACTGCAGAACTCGCAGGTACAACCGTTACACTAGATTCTGAAGGCGATATTGTTCTTGATGCTAATGGTGCTGACATATTCTTTAAAGATGATGGAACTACTTTTGGTAGTGCAACAAATTCATCAGGCAACTTAATAGTTAAATCTGGAACTACAACTGCATTAACATTTGCTGGTGCAAACGTAACTGCTGCTGGAACAGTTGATTCTGGTGCGATAACTTCTACTGGTGTTGTAACTGGAACAGGATTTACTATTGGTAGTGCTGCGATATTAGAAGCAGAATTAGAAATACTAGATGGTGCTACAGTAACTACAACAGAATTAAATTTATTAGATGGTGGAACTGATGTTGGTGGCGGAATAACTGTTGCTGATGCAGATGGATTTATAGTAAATGATGCTGGGACTATGAAAACTATTCCTGCTTCATCTGTAAAAACTTATGCTGCTACAACTGTAACTGTACCAGCAAGTTATAACATGATTATTAATGGAGACATGTCAGTAGCTCAAAGAGGTAAAACAATAACAGATGCAGCTGTAGCTAACGTATCTACAACAAGTAACGCAGATGATAGTTACACACTAGATAGATGGATACTAATATCAGATGGAGATAACATTGTAGATGTAACTCAAGAACATGATGGGCCAACCACTGGTGGACCTAAATCTATTAGATTAGATGTAGAAACAGTAGATAAACAATTTGGAATAGTACAATGGATAGAACACATAAATTGCTCTGAAGCAATAGGTGGAAATGTAAGTCTTTCTTTTTCTATGAAAGTAACTGGTGCTAAAATGGATGATGTAAGAGCAGCAGTAGTTTCTTGGTCTGGCACTAGAGATGCTCCTACTTCTGATATAGTAGCTACTTGGGAATCAGAAGGCACAGTACCAACTCTAGCTTCTAGTTGCACTTATGAAAATACAGCAGCAGATTTAAGTCCAACAACAAGTTGGGCAAGATACACAATAGAAAACGTATCAGTAGATACAAGCTCAACAGCTAACATAGGAGTATTCATCTGGTCTGGAGTTGATGATACAGATGCAGGTAATTTCTTATATGTTACAGACGTACAATTAGAAACAAGTGCAAGTGCTCATGCTTTCAAGAGACAACCAGTAAGTCAGACAATGAAAGATTGTGAAAGGTACTATGAAACCTCTATGGACTGGGGTCAAGACCAACAGTATGCAGGACAAAAAGTAGTATATGGACTGGGTAGTGCAACCTATGCAGCTACAGTCAGTTCAATTGGTGGTATACAATACAGGACTAGAAAAAGATTATCCCCAACAGTAGTTATATATGACCAAGATGGTCTGGCAGGTTCAGTATACACAATACACAGTGGTACTAGAGTAAGTAGTACTGTGGCAGCACAACATACTATAGATTATGGATTTTTGTTTGCAACTAAGACTAATGCATTTAGTCATGGGTATGCATATTACTATGCGTATACAGCAGAGTCAGAGTTATAAGGGAGTATAGAAATGGCAAGGGTAATTGATTCAGTTAAAAAATGGACACTTGATGCAGATGATTCAAACATCGTATATGAATATTTAGTTATCTATACTGACGGAGTTGGAGCATCAGTTCCATTGAATACAGGTAATAAAGATTACAGACAAATACTAGCATGGGTAGATGCAGGTAATACCATCGCTGAAGCAGATTAATGATGGTTACACTTTTAATGATGAGTTATATATAAAATATGTATAAATATAAGGAAAGGAAATAAATAAAAATGGCTGCAATAATTACAGAAAAATTTAGACTACATAACGCAGAACAATTCTATGAATCGTTAAGCGAATCTTCAGCGGATACCTATTATATAGGAATAGGAAAACCTATTTCATTTACTAGTGATACAAGTGGTGGAACAGATTTATCTCCACCTACACCAGTAGATGATGTAAGTTCGGAATATTATCTTTGGGATAGTATGATTGCAGCTAAAAAATTAACATCTACTGATGTCACTTATGTAATACCTAGAAGAAATTGGGCAAACAGTACAACTTATGATATGTACGAACATAATATCAGTTCTTCAAATACCACAACATCTAGTGCAACTAATCTTTATGATTCAACTTTTTATTTTATGACAAGTGATTATAGAGTTTATAAAGTTTTAGATAATAATGGTGGAACTGCATATTCTGGTGCTGAACCATCTTCAACTTCTACAGCTCCACATGCAATAGGTGGATATGTTCTTCAATATATGTACACAATTACAAGTTCAGAAGTTTCAAACTTTTTAACAAGTGATTATATACCAGTGTCAACTGATAGTACAGTTTCATCTGCTGCAACTGATGGTGCAATAGATTCAGTTATAGTAACTGCTGGAACTGGTTATACAAATGGAACTTACTATGCACCTGTTCATGGTGATGGTACAAGTTCTGGAACATCATCTGGTGCAATTATAAGAATTACAATCGCTAGTAATGCAATCGTAAGTTATGGATTAACTGCTGGAACTGATACAACTATTCATGCCGCTGGAGCTGGATATACTCATGGTACTGTATCGTTAGCTTCTAGTGCAATTTATAGTGATGCTGATTTAAGTACTGCTACAAATGTTGGTGGTGGTAGTGGTGGTGCTGTATCAGTAGTTATCGGACCGAAAGAAGGACATGGTGACAATGCAGTAAAAGAATTAGGTGGACATTATGTAATGTTGCACACAAATCTTACACAAGCAGAAGGAGATGACTTCCTTACAGGAAATGATTTTAGACAAGTATCATTAGTACAAGACCCATACAATTATGGAACTACAACTGTTTCAACAGCAACAACACTTCGTTCTGTTAAAGCTATGAAATTAGCGAGTGGTGCTGGAACTTTTCAAGCAGATGAAAAAATAACACAAGCAACTTCTGGTGCAGTTGGAAAAGTTGTAGAATATGATTCAACTCTTCGAATTCTTTACTATCAACAAGAACGATGGTCTGATTATGGAACACCAAGTGATGGAAATAAAGATGCATTTAGTGGAACTTATACAATTACTGGTGCAACTTCCAGTGTAACTGGAGCTCCAGATGCCGCCGCAGATAGTTCTGTAGATACTGGTGATTCAACTATTACTTTTACTAATGGATTTGCAAATGAAGAAATTGAACACGATAGTGGCGATATTTTATATACAGAAAGTAGAAGACCAATATCGAGAGCGAGTGACCAAACAGAAGATATTAAATTAATTATTGAATTTTAAGAGTAAGGTTGAACAATGGAAAAAACAAATTTAAATGTAAGTCCTTATTATGATGACTTTGATGAATCGGATAATTTTCACCGAGTTTTATTCAGACCATCATATGCAGTACAAGCAAGAGAATTAACAACACTTCAAACTATTTTACAAAACCAAATAGATAAATTTGGTAGACATATTTTTAAAGAAGGTGCAATGGTAATTCCTGGTAATATAGGTTTTACTAATGAATACTATGCAGTAAAATTACAAGACGCATTTAGTAGTGCTTCTATCGCAGGTAATATTTCTGATTATGTCGGAACTAGGATTACTGGTGTAACATCTGGTGTTATTGCAGAAGTTATTGAAGCAGTCGCTGCTACTTCAACTGACCCAATTACTCTTTATGTAAAATATACAAAAACTGGAACTAATACTACATCAACTACTTTTAGTGATGGAGAAAATATTTCTTCAGATGGTGAAGTCGGAAGTTATTCTGCAGCTGCAGCTTCAGCAACAACTAAGGCATCAGATGCAACTGCAACTGGTTCTTCTTGTAACATAGAAGCAGGTGTTTATTTTATTCGTGGACACTTTGTACACGTTGATGCTGAAAGACTTATCCTAGACAAATATACTGATACGCCTTCATATAGAATTGGATTAACAATTACAGAAACACTTGTAACACCAGAAGCAGATAGTTCACTTCAAGATAATGCAACTGGTTCTACTAATTATGCTGCTAAAGGTGCTCATAGATTAAAAATTTCTTGTGCATTAGCAAAACTTGCAATAGGTTCATCTGAAGATACAAACTTTGTAGAATTATTAAGAACTAAAAATGGAAATCTGGAAAATAAAGTTAGACCTGGTGGAATATATTCTGTCTTAGGTGATAATATTGCAAAAAGAACTTTTGAAGAATCAGGAAATTATAGTGTAAAACCATATAGTATTGAGTTAAGAGAAAATTTAGATAATTCAATAAACAATGGTGTGTATTCTTCTGGGACAACAACTGATAGTGGAAATACTGCAGATGAAAAATATATTACTGCACACATATCAGCAGGTAAATCATATATAGATGGTTATAGAATAGAACAATTCGCTCCATCTTTTATTGATATAGAAAAACCAAGAACATTTGCTTATGTGAATTCAGCTGTCGCTGTACAAGAATTAGGTAACTATGTTACTGCTACTAATGTTTATAGCATACCAGAATTGTCGCCTGCAGATTCGGGTGATGTAGTACCATTTAAACCAGTTTTACTTTATGATACTGCAACTGCCAACACAACAAATGCAACTTCCTTATTGGCTGAAGCTTTAGATGATTCTGAAACTGCAATTGATGTTGATGATGGAAGTGAATTTAATCTGCTTAATGTGATTCAAGTAGGAACAGAACAGATGAAGATTACAGCAATTTCATCTAATACTTTAACAGTAACTAGAGGATTTAATAGTACCACAGCTGCTACTCATGCTGATAATGCACAGGTTACAAAAGTACTTGGGGGTGCTGGTTCTGGTACAAATATCGGTGTTGCAAGAGTTAGAGCAATTGAACATAGTTCAGGTACAAATAGTACAAACTTTATATCTGATGTTCGTGGAAATAGTTCTGAAGTAAAATTTCATTTATTTGATGTTCGTATGTTTACTGTTCTTACAATGAGTGCTGCTCCAAGTCCAGTGATTCCCGCTGGTGCAAGAGTAAAAGGTGAAACATCTGGTGCAACTGGATATGCATATGCAGATACAAGTGGTACAGGATTAACTTTAGTATCTGTAAATGGAACTTTCTCAGCTTCAGAAGAAATCACAGAAAGTGATTCTGCAGAAACAGGACAAGTAGTTGAAAATTCTAGTAATGCTGATATAACTATTTCTTCTATCGCAACGCATGGTTTTTCTAAAGTTAAACAATTATACAGTGGTAAAACAGATAGTTCAGATGTAGATTTTAGTGCAGATGTTAAACTAACAGATGAATTTACATTAAGTGGTACTTATAGAACTGAAACATCAGGTACAGATAATTTAATTGGTGTATCTGGGTTTGATACAAGTGAAGTTATAGTCGGAGAGATAGTCGTTATTCCAACAGGAGTAGCAGGTGCAACTGAAGAAAGAATTGTAGATGCAATAACAGCTACTGCAATATCATTTACTGTTGCCCCAACTACCGATGCAATTACAACTGCAAACATTGTCAGAAAACGTGCAAAACTAAATGAACAAACTAAAAATATTGCAATCAGAAAATTACCAAAAAGAAGAATTAAAACTTTATTAACTGATACTAATAGTGGAGTTACTGATACTACAATTCAAGTAAGAAGACAATTTGTTGTAATACCTAACTCGTCTGGTATTATAACTTTAACTGCTGGTTCAAATGAAACATTTAATACAGCAACAAATGCAAATTATACAATCGCAATTGTTCAAGATGGAACAGGTGGTACTGGTGATGCTGGTGATATTATAGATATCACAGGAACAAATGTCGCAACGAGTGGTACTGGTAGTGGAACGCTTACTATAACATCAACAACAGTCTTTGGTACTACAGGCGATTTCCATGTACAAGTTCTTGCATCATTAACAAGAACAGTTGTAAGTGCAAAAGCAAAAACATTAAAATCATCTAAAACTGTAATTGTTGCAAATGTTGGTTCTACTGCAAATAGAACTTGGGGTTGTGATGCAAGTGATACTGAAATTTCACTTGGTCGTGCAGATTGTTTTAGACTTCGTGCCGTTTATGAATCTTTGGCTTCAGGCACAAATGCTGTTGCTCCAACTTTAACCACAGGAACTATCACAGGTACTTTCCAAAGAGGTGAAATAATCACTGGTGGAACAAGTGGTGCAAAAGGATTTCTTATTACCACAACAAGTCCACTACAATATGTGTTATCAACTGCAACAGATTTTTCAAGCACAGACGCACTTACAGGTGCAACATCTGGTGCTACTGCAACAGCAACTGCAAAAACAGATGGCGATACAGTTGCAACAAGTAATTTTACACTTGATACTGGACAACGAGATAACTATTATGATATTTCAAGAATTGTTAGAAAACCAGGTTTTCCAGCACCAACTGGAAAATTACTTGTAGTCTTTGATTACTTTGAACACGGTAGTGGCGATTTATTTACTGTAGATTCATATCCTGCTTCTGGAGTAGAATTCAGTTATAAAGATATACCAGTATATGGTGCAACAAGAATCGACCCAGATGTAAGACAACCAACTGGTCAATATTTTTTAAGTGATTGTGCAGATTTTAGACCAAGAGTTGCTGACATTGCAGGTGCAAGTGCAACTGTTACTGATGTAGATACAATTACAGGATATTCGTTTGACTTTGCTTCCAGATTATTTAATGGAACAGGTTCATCAATTACAGATATGTGTCAAGATGGAAAAAATATTCAGGCAGATATAGATTATTATCTTGCAAGACGAGACTCTTTATTCTTAACATCATCAGGTGAGTTTAAAGTTATATCTGGTGCTCCTAGTGATACACCTACTTATCCCAAACCACTTGATAATGCAATGAAACTTGCTGATATTAGTTTAGATTCGTATCTAACAGATATTGCGACTGATACTCTTGTTAGTAGGGCTAATAATAAAAGATATACAATGCGTGATATTGGACTTTTAGAAAATAGAATTAAAAATATTGAATATTATACTGCATTAAGTATGTTAGAAAACGAAGCACAAAGTTTTGAAGTTCAAGATGAAAATGGATTGAATAGATTTAAATCTGGTTTGGTGGTAGATAATTTCGCTGGACATAGAGTTGGGAATGTTAGTCATAAAGATTATAGATGTTCTGTGGATATGCAAAATAACGAACTCCGACCAAAATACTTTATGAAAGGTATTGGTTTAACAGAAGAAAATACCACAACTGCAGAAAGAACTGCAGATGGATATCAATTAACTGGTGATGTCGTAACATTGCCTTATACTGATACTGCAAGTATTACCCAACCATATGCCACTACAACAGAAAATTTAAATCCATTTTTAACATTTCTATGGGCAGGTATATGTACATTAGACCCAAATGGTGATGAATGGTTTGAAACTCAATATAATCCAGATGTGTTAGGACCAGGTATGTTGGAAGGAAACTTTAATACCTTTGTGTCAGAAAATCAAAATGCAATTGGAACGATATGGAATGCATGGGAAACTCAATGGAGTGGTGTAAGACTTAATGCTGGGTCTCATTTTTTGGACGCCCCAGTAATGGAAGGGATTCGATTAGGGGATGGTCGAATTGGTAATTTTGCAACACTATGGACTGAAGCAGGTATAAGAACAAGAACAGGAATAAACAATCAAATTGTTGAACAAATTGATACAGAAATAATAAATGATAGATTGGTTTCAACTGGGATAGTTCCATTTATTCGTGCAAGAAATGTAACATTTAGTGTAGTTGCTATGAAACCCAACACAAAAGTTTATCCTTATCTTGATAAAGAACTTGTAACTGCATATATAACACCGACTGGTGGTGCATTGGGTGGAACTTTAACAACAGATGCCAATGGTGCTGTAAGTGGAACATTTGCTATTCCAAGCCCAACTGTATCAGGAAATCCTGTATGGCAAACTGGTGATATTAATTTTAGATTAACAACAAGTTCAACAAATTCAACATTAACAAAAGCAGATAGTTTTGCACAAGCAACTTATACTGCTTCTGGAATATTAGAAACAAGAGAAAGAGACCTTATTTCGACTAGAAATGCTAGAATAGAAGCAACATCTGTAACAGAAAGAAATGGTGGTAATCCAGTAGGCCGAGAATTCTTTACTGATGTTCAATGGCGTGACCCATTAGCACAATCGTTTATATCTGAAAGTAGTACTGGAGAATTTATAACAAAGATAGATGTATATTTTTCTACAAAAGATTCTACAATTCCAGTAACATTACAAATAAGAGAGATGGATAATGGATTTCCTACCAAAAAAGTTATACCATTTGGTAGTGTAACCTTAAATCCATCTTCAGTAAATGTTGATGCGAGTACAGCTGCTACTACAACAACATTTACTTTTGAATCACCAGTTTATATTGCGCCTGGTGTAGAATATGCTATGGTGTTGATGACAGATTCACAGGATTATAATGTTTGGATTTCTCGAATGGGAGAAACAGATGTAACTGCTGGAAGATTTATAAACGACCAACCATTTCTCGGTGTCTTGTTTAAATCACAAAATAATTCTACTTGGACTGCGTTTGATTTTGAAGATTTAAAATTTACTTTATATAGAGCATCATTTACAACTGGAACATCTGGTACTTTAACATTAAATAATGATG
>Ga0209709_10004373_pt1 | contig 11413 bp, 14 predicted proteins | sample ArcticOcean_MG_C_2_FD_187435 | JGI IMG/M metagenome (GOLD analysis project Ga0209709, IMG submission 187435) | Marine microbial communities from western Arctic Ocean - ArcticOcean_MG_CB4_136 (SPAdes) (version 2) | ecosystem: Environmental > Aquatic > Marine > Oceanic | place: Arctic Ocean... | reverse complement strand
TGATGGTTATTTCCCTATACAGAAATCGTTGAAAATGCTACCTAATACGTCTTCAATATCTACTTTTCCGACTATCATTCCTAAATGACGTGTTGCTAAACGAAGATCTTCAGCAGCTTTATCAAAATCTTCAGCTTCATTTTTTTCTTCAAAGTTTTTTAGGTAATTTAAACTTTGCTCAAGATGCTGTCTGTGCCTTTCACGAGTAATCAAAATATCCTCACTTGAGATAAATTTATTTTTTAATTTATTTTTTATTTTAAAAATTAAATCTTCTAAGTTGAGATTATTTTTTACTGAAATTAAAACGTGTTCAAAATTTTTTATTTCTAAATTTAAATCTTCATTTAAAAGATCAGATTTATTAATTACAAGAATTGCATTTTCATCCATTAATTCCCTCAAAACTCCTTTAAAATCAGGACTTTTAGCATCTATAACGATAAGTTTTAAGTCAGCATTCTCAGCTTTTTTAAGTGCTAATTTTATTCCTTTTTTTTCAATTTCATTTTTAGATTCTCTAATTCCTGCTGTGTCAGAAATAATAACTGGATAGCCATCAATATTTAAATGTGTTTCTATTACATCTCTAGTTGTGCCAGCTATCTCCGAAACAATTGCAGCATCACGGTTTGAAAGATGATTTAGCAAACTAGATTTCCCAGCATTAGTTGGTCCCACGATTGCGATTTTAAAACCTTCTCTAATTCTTTCTCCAACTTTCTGGTCATCTAAAATTTTTTTTACATCTAAGATTACTTCATTAGAAATTTTTTTTATATTTTTTAAAATGTCTTCGGGCAAGTCTTCGTCAGGAAAATCTATTTTTGCTTCAACGTTTGATAAAATTTTTAAAAGTTTTTCTCTTAACTCATTAAACTTATCGGCAGACTTTCCATTCATTATTTTTATTGCTTGCTGTCTTTGAATTTCAGTTTCTGCTGAAATTAAGTCCGCAATACTTTCTGCTTTGAGTAAATTTATTTTTCCATTTTGAAATGCTAACTTTGTAAACTCACCTGGCTCAGCTAATCGACAACTCTCTACTTGTGAAATAGAACTGTGTATGGCATCAATTACTGCTTTGCTTCCATGTATATGGAATTCAACCATATCCTCACCTGTGTAGCTCTCAGGGCCACGAAACCACAATATTATACCCTCATCTATAAGCTCAGAAGTATTGATTTTATTGATTTTTCTTAATGTGGCAACTCTTGGTTCTGGTACTGTTCCATTAGTTAATAATTTTATTACTTTTTTAGTATCCTCACCTGAAACTCTAATAATTGCTATCCCGGAGATTCCTGGACCTGTCGATAGAGCATAAATTGTCATACTAATATTATATCTTGAATTTTACACTTCTGTAAAACTTAAAATGTAGAATAAATTAAGAATAAATCATGACACTTTGCTGATCAAATAAAAAATTTGATTCTTTACTTTTTTTATTTTGTGTACTGAGGATAAATCAAATATTATCATATTTTGTTCTTAGATATGACATTAATTTGATATATGTTTTTTTCATGATTATCTGGTTGGCTTCATATCCAAAAAGTGGAAATACTTGGGTGAGAACAATTTTAAATCAATTATTATTTTCTAAGGATAGCAGAGAAAGTAAAGTCTTTGAAAACCTTGATCTGATTACATCCTATCCACAAAAAAAACATTTTGAGAATATCTCTGAAAAACTCACTCATTCTAAATTCAAAAACCAGGAAGAGGTCATCAAGAATTGGATAAGATCTCAAGATATAATTAATTTAGATAATAAAATTAAATTTTTTAAGACACACAATTTTGCATGTAAAAAATATGATGAAGACGATAAAAAAAATTATAGCTTCACAGACTTAAATAATACTTTAGGGGTCATATACATAGTGAGAGATCCTAGAAATATCATAACTTCTTTAAAACATCACTACTCTTGGAGGGATTATGATGCGGCATTTAAAATGATGCAGAGTGAATACACGTGGCTTGAAGATGAAAATATAAACACTATTCCTCAAGCTTTATCATCTTGGGATAAACATTATGAGTCTTGGAGTAGATTTCCAAAAAACTTTCTAATCATAAAATATGAGGATCTCTTAAATAATACTAAAAATGAAATAAAAAAAATTACTAAATATTTAAATAAATTTTTTGATATTAAGGAAGATGATGAAATGATTAATACAATTATTAAAAATACAAGTTTTTCTAACTTGAAAAAACAAGAAGATGAACAAGGTTTCCCAGAAAGTATACTAGATGAAAACACAAACGAGAAAAAAAAATTTTTTAATCTTGGACCAGAAAATAAATGGTTAAATCTTTTAGATAAAGAATTGGTTAATAAAATTGAAAAAAGGTTTGGCCCGACAATGAAAAAGTTGGGTTATTTACTTTAAGCTGGCTTATTCATTGAGCTAAAGAAATCCGCATTACTTTTTGTTTCTTTAAGCTTTGAATTAATAAACTCAATTGCATCCATAGTTCCCATGGGGCTAATAATTCTTCTTAAAATATTCATTTTAGAAAGATCATCTTTATCAAAAAGTAGTTCTTCTCTTCTTGTTCCGGATTTAGTTATATCAATTGCTGGGTAAATTCTTTTTTCTGCAATTTTTCTATCAAGAACTGTTTCACTATTTCCAGTTCCTTTGAATTCTTCAAAGATAACTTCGTCCATTCTCGACCCTGTATCAATCAGAGCAGTTGAAATAATTGTTAAAGACCCACCTTCTTCAATATTTCTTGCAGCACCAAAAAATCTTTTCGGTCTTTGTAATGCGTTTGCATCAACACCACCTGTTAAAACTTTTCCAGAACTTGGTATCACGGCATTGTAAGCTCTGCCCAATCTTGTTATTGAGTCTAATAAAATTACGACATCTTTTTTGTGTTCAGTTAATCTTTTTGCTTTTTCGATTACCATTTCGGCAACAGCAACGTGCCTTGAAGCAGGTTCATCAAATGTAGAGCTGATAACCTCTCCTTTGACTGTTCTTTTCATGTCTGTTACTTCTTCCGGTCTCTCGTCAATCAACAAAACCATCAAGTAACTTTCTGGATAATTTTTAGCAATTGAGTTGGCAATGCTTTGTAAAATCATTGTCTTACCTGCTTTGGGTGGTGAAATAATTATTGATCTTTGACCTTTTCCAATTGGACTTACAAGGTCTATTAATCTTGGAGTTAAATCTGGTTTTTTTTCAATCTTAGTTGTCTCAACTTCCATCACCATTTGTTTATCAGGATAGAGTGGAGTTAAATTATCAAATGCGATTTTGTGACGAGCCTTTTCTGGTTCTTCAAAGTTTATTTTTATTACCTGTAATAATGCAAAATATCTTTCTCCTTCTTTAGGTGCTCTTACGGGACCTTCGACGGTGTCTCCTGTTCTCAAACCAAATTTTCGTATCTGGCTTGGGCTAACATAAATATCATCTGGTCCAGCTAAATAATTTGATTCCATTGCTCTTAAAAAACCAAACCCATCTTGTAACAACTGTAAAACTCCTGCTCCTGTTATTTCTTCTTTTTCAGCAACTTTTTTTAATATGGCAAATAAAATTTCTTGTTTTCTTAACGTGCTAGCATTTTCAATACCCAGCTCTTCCGCTTGTGTAATTAATTGTTCGGACGATTTTAACTTAAGTTCTTGAATATTCATGTGTGGGAGTTTTATTTAAGATTTATTAGATAGTATAAATATATATACTCTTTAAAGTATTACAAGCTTAGATGGGCTTAAAAACAACAATAAATACTATCAAAATAAGCAATATTGTTGGTACTTCATTAATTACTCTAAAAAACTTAGAAGATTTAGTATTTTGATCCAACTTAAAATCACCAAGAAGTTTAGACAGATAAAAATGATATGTGGTTAATAAGATAACTAACAATAATTTTAACTTAATCCAAGTTGCTGAAAGAACCTCGAAACCTAGAGAGGAAATTAAAATTAAACCAAATATCCAAGTTAAAATCATGGCTGGTGTCATGATATAAAAATATAATTTTCTTTCCATCGTTTTAAATATTAAAGAAGTATTTTTATCTTTTAGATTTTCAACATGATAAACAAAAATTCTAGGTAAATATAAAAGTCCCACCATCCAGGAAATTACTGAAATTAAATGCAGGCTCTTAAATAATAAATAACTATTCATAATTTAAGCAAGGGCATTTTTTAAAATTAGAAGGACATTGTGTTTTTGGTGGATACAGGTTCTCATTAATTTTATACTCGTTTTTTTTTATTATTAATTCTGACATTGCTTTAATAAAATCTTCATTAATACCAAGCGCTGGGACTCTTGTATAATTCTTACATCCATTAGCATCTGCTATTTCTTTATATTCTATATCAAGCTCAACAAGTGTTTCCGAATGTTCAGAAACAAACGCAATAGGAACTAAAACAATATGTTTGCCAATCTTTGAGTTTTCAACAATTATATCTTCTGTGGATGGTCCAATCCATTTTAGTGGGCCAACTCGGCTTTGGTAGCTTAATATCCAGTCTAAATTTTCATCATTTAAGCTCTCAACTATTTTTTTAACCGATTGCTCTACTTGCCATTGATAGGGGTCTCCTTTTTTAATATTTTTTTCTGGCAAACCATGAGCAGAAAATATTAATTTAAAATTTTTAAGATCTTTTATTTTTTTTATTATTTCTTTTGTGTGTGCTTTAATAAAATTATGGTCTGTTGGATAGCAACAAATTGTACTTGTTTTGGTATTATAATTATTTTTTTTACAAACATCTTTCCATTCTTTAATTGAAGACCCTGATGTTGCGGCAGAGTATTGGGGATAAAGAGGCATTAAAATAATTTCGTCTGGATTAAATAATTGAACATCCTTAATCACATCTTTGGCTCTTGGATTCCAGCACCTCATAACGATAAAACATTTGTATTCATCTTCTGTCTGTGTCTGGTTTAATTTTACTTCTAATGCTTTGGATTGTTCTTTGGTTAGTTTTAGTATGGGTGAAGATCCACCAAGCTCTGCGTAAATTTTTTTAGCAACGGGAGCTCTTCTATTAGAAATTAATTTTGCTAAAGGGTATCTTAAAATAGTTGGTAAATTTAAAATTGCAGGATCATTAAACAAGTTAAATAAAAAAGGTTCTACATTTTCTATTTTGTCTGGGCCGCCAAGATTAAATAGGATAATTGCTTTTTTCATTTAATAATCTTTTACCATCTTTACCAAATAATCAACCATGTCAGGATTGGTTTCAGGAAGAATCCCATGACCCAAATTAAAAATGTATGGATGGTCTTTAAAGGTTTCTAAGTATTTTAAAGTTTGTTTCTTTAAATTGTCTGTGTCTGTTAATAAAACTTTTGGGTCAAGCCCACCTTGAACGGGTATATTAATTTCTTTACATATAGAAACAGGATTTACATTATAATCAATATTAACTGCATCGGGTTTAACAATGTCACAATAATTTTTATAGTTTTTTACTCCTCTCGGAAAACAAATTACTGGTATGTTTAACGATTTTACATAATCAACTAAATTTAGTGTTGGAATATAAACATAGTTTGGTAAATCTTTTTCCTCTAATAAACCAGCCCAACTATCAAAAATTTGAATCACAGTTGCACCATTTTTTATTTGCTGATCAATGTGTAATTTTAAAAATTTTTCTAAAATTATTAAAATCCTATTTATCAAAAACTCATCTTTAAAAAAATCTTTTATTAATTCTTTTTTTGGTGAGTGTTTATTAATCATATAAACTAATAATGTCCATGGTGCTCCAACAAATCCTATTACGTTTTTATTTTTAATTAGATTATTTTCGCTTACTTTTTTAATTGATTTATAAACCGGATATAGTTTTTCTATAAAATCAATTTCATCAACTTTAGATACATCATTCAAATCTAATGGACCGAGTTGTGGACCAAAGTCTTTTTTAAATTCTACTTTTTGGTTTAGCCCATACGGCAACATTAAAATATCTGAAAAAATAATTGCAGCATCTAATTCAAATCTCTTTAAAGGTTGTAGGGTAATCTTTGATGATAAATTTTCATTTAAACATAAGCTAACAAAGTCTAGGTTTAATTTTCTAATTTCTCTAAACTCTGGAAGATACCTACCCGCCTGTCTCATTAACCATATTGGAGGATTAGTTGTCTTTTTGTTTATTATAGTCTCTTGAATGGGTGTCATAATAATAAGTAAATATTTAATTATAGTATTAGTTATATAGTATGTGAATAATGGTAATTAATTGTTTTACATATTTTATACACGATTTATTAACAATTAATAATTTATAGAAGTTAACTATATTGTTTAAATTGGGTCTTTATTTAATATTATTAGATAAAATGTATATTAATACTTCACATGTTTATTAATGTTTATAAAAGTGAGGTTTTACAATGAAAAATAAAAAGCATCATATTTTTAAAAAATGGTAAAAATAATACTTAATTATCAACATTTTATTCATGAGTAATACATATCAAATATATCTTATTTCCGACTCCACAGGCGAGACTCTGGATAGAGTATTTTTAGCGATTAAGGCTCAATTTAAAAACATTGAATATGATGTTAAATCTTATTTTTTTACACGAACAGAAAACCAAGTCATTAAAATAATGGAAGAGGCTAGAGAGAAAGATAACTCAATAATTTTATACACAATTGTTGACACTGATCTTGCAAGGTTTTTAGCAAGCAAGGGTAAAGAAAAAAAAATTCCGTGCTTTAGTGTTTTAGGAAACCTAATAATAAATTTTTCCAAGCTCCTAAATCAAAAAGCATCACACGTTCCAAGTGGACAACACGCATTGAACGAAGAATATTATGAAAGGATCGAAGCTATTCAATTTACTATGGCTCATGACGATGGAAATTTAGTTGAAGATATTAGTAAAGCAGATTTAATCTTACTGGGAGTTAGCAGAACAAGCAAAACACCAACATCTATTTATTTAGCAAACAAAGGCTTTAAAACATTAAATATTCCCCTTGTAAATGACCAGTCAATACCCGAGGAATTAAAAAAAAATCCAAAATTATCCTGTGTTATAGGTTTAACAACAGAACCAGAGAGACTTGTTGACATCAGAAAAAATAGAATGAACACGCTTAAAGAAACGGAAAACACCAGCTACACAAATATAAAAAAAATTGAAAAAGAAATTAATGATGCCAAAAAAACATTTATCAAATATAAATGGCCAACAATTGATGTTACTCGAAAGTCAGTTGAAGAAACGGCAGCATCAATAATTAAAATACACGAAATATACAAAAATAATGGTTAATGAAATAATACTTGCTTCAAAAAGTGAAGTAAGAAAAAAAATTTTAGAATATAATAAAATAACATGTAGAGTTGAACCGTCGAATGTAGATGAAGACAGTGTCAAAGAAAGCCTACTAAAAGAGAAAGCAACACCAACAAGTATTTCAAAAAACTTGGCAGAATTAAAAGCAAATAAAATTAGCCAAAAATTTCGTAACGAGATAGTTTTAGGTGCAGATAGCGTGATAGATTTAGAGGGAGAGATAATATCAAAACCAAACAACAGGGTTGAAGCCCTTCAAATACTTCAAAAACTAAATGGGAAAACCCATTATTTGGTTAGTTCTGTTTGCATATCTAGGGGTGGTTTTATGATATGGAATTATACAGATAAAGCCTCATTAACAATGAAAAATTTTAGTCTTTTAGAGCTTGAAGCTTACTTAAAAAAAATTTCAGATGTAGCGCTTTATGCTTATAATGTTTACCAAATTGAGGGAAACGGAAGAGGTTTGTTTTCTAAAATTGAAGGAGATGAAGATACCATTATGGGTCTACCTATTAAACAAATAAAGGAATACCTAAATAGATTATAATGAATAAAAAATTTTTAGTTATAGGAAATCCTATAGAACATTCCCTATCCCCAAAGTTACATAATTATTGGATAAAAAAAAATAATTTAAAAGCTTACTACGATAAAAAATTTTTGGTGCAAGATGAAATACATCAACTAATTTTAGATGTTAGAGAAGAAAAAATTCAAGGATTAAATGTAACTGTTCCATTCAAAAAAACAATTATTCCATTTTTAGATATTTTAAGTGATGAAGCGAAAAATTCTCAATCAGTGAACACTATTTACAAAAATAAAGATAAAATTATTGGAGATAATACGGATATTGATGGCTTTAAAATAGGTTTAGAAACAACAAATCAGATTATAAAAAATAAAGAGGCACTTATACTTGGTGCTGGTGGAGTTGTTTCTTCGATTATTATTGCTCTAAAAAAAATGCAAATATCAAAAATTTATTTGAGTAACCGTACAGAATTAAAAGCTTTAGAAGTAAAAAAACTTTTTCCAGAAATAGAAATAATAGAGTGGGGCAAGGTTTCAAACTTCGACATAATTATTAATGCCACGAGTCTTGGTTTGAATAATAAAGATGAGATAAATATCGATTATAAAAATATTAGTCAGAATAAGTTTTTTTATGATGTGATTTATAACCCTAAAGAAACAAACTTTTTAAGAAAAGCAAAAGAGTTTGGTGCACATACTGAAAATGGTAAAATGATGTTTGTTTATCAGGCTCAAAAGGCTTTTTTTACATGGCACAATATTTTACCAGTAGTAGACGATGAAACACTTAATTTGCTGAATACATGATTAGAATAGCTGTTGTGGGATGTATTGGTTCAGGAAAAAGCCATATAGCAAAACTTTTTAATTACCCAATTTTTAATGCGGATTTAGAAGTAGCTAAAATTTATAAGACGAACAGACAGTGTTTTAAAAATTTAAAAAAGAAGTTACCAAAATATTTTTCATCATTTCCAATTCAAAAAGAAGAAATTATAAAGGCAATATCTAACAATGAAAAAAACCTAAAGAAAATTACAAATATTATTCACCCTGAGATTAAAAAAAAAATAAATATTTTCTTAAAACATAATAAAAAAAAAGATGCTGTTATTTTAGACATTCCTCTTTTATTAGAAAATAGACTAAATCAAAAAGGAGATATTATAATTTTTATTCAATCAAAAAAGAAAGAAGTTATAAAAAGACTGAAAAAAAGAAACAACTTTAATTTAGATTTACTAAATAAGTTTAAAAAAATACAATTACCCTTGAATTATAAAATGAAAAAATCTCACTTTATTATTAAAAATAACTTTACCAATAAGTCTGCTAAGATAAGCATAAGAAAAATTCTTAAAAAAATTTTATAAAATGAAAGAAGTTATATTAGATACAGAAACAACGGGCTTATCAGCTAAAGAGGGGCACAGAATAGTAGAAATTGGATGTATAGAGCTGGATAATTTAGTTCCTACACAAAATAAATTTCATTGTTATCTTAATCCTGAAAGAAAAGTTTCTGAAAAAGCACTTGAGGTTCACGGCTATACAGATGAATTTTTATCTACTCAAAAAAAATTTTCAGACGTGGTGGATGAGTTTTTAAATTTTGTAGAAAATAAAAGATTAGTAATTCACAATGCCGAATTTGATTTATCACACTTAAATAACGAATTAGGGTTGGTAGGCAAGAAAAAATTGAATAGTGAAAATGTTGTAGATACTCTTGCATTAGCTAGAGATAAATTTCCCGGTTCACCAACTAGTCTTGATGCATTATGTAAAAGATACCGTGTAGACAATTCTAAAAGAACACAACACACTGCCCTTATCGATTGTGATTTATTAGCTAAAGTTTATATTAATCTTTTGGATCAAAAGGAACCCACTCTGAATTTTAAAAATGAGGATAATGAAAAAATAATTATAAATTCAAATAACAATCATCAATATTATAAAAAAATTATTACACCTTCAGAGGAAGAGCTTAAATTGCATAAAGAATACTTAAAAAACAGTTTAAAGAAAAATTTTTTTAATTAGATCTTTGTTTGTATAATTCAAGAAAATCAATTTTTTTTTCCAGTTTTATTCCTGGATAACCGGATTCGGTTAATAAATTTAAAAATATCTTTTCTAAAGACGGGTAAATTTTATTTTGGACATCGCACAGAATAATTTTTTCCATCTCTTTTTTCTCTGATATTTTTTCATCAACTTTAACAATGGAAGTATATATTATTTCAAAATGAGATTTTTTTAATACTTCTGGTTTATCGTTAAATTTAAGTGTTGTATTTACTTCTATTGTTCCCTTTTTTAAAGCTTTTGAATCAATACTAATATTTAAATGATACTTCGAGATGTTTTCTCTTACAAACAAATAAGTCTCAACATCAGGAGTCTCGCTTGACATATCTTTTATAAAGCTAGTAATTATCTTAAAGTTTTCTGTCATTTTCGTCTTCTATATCCTCAAACTCACCATTGATAAAATCTTGTTTTTTATTATTTGTCTTTTGTTTAGTTGATACTTTTTTAAAAATCAATTTTCTTGTTGGTGGAAAGATAATTAACAAACCTATGAAATCCGTAGCAAAACCAGGTAAAATCAAAAGTAATGCTGCGAAAGCTAAAGCTGCACCTGAAATAATTTCATAAACAGGAAGTTCTTTTTGGACGATTTGAGACATTCCAGCCCTTAAGGTATTAAAACCCTCATATCTTGCATAGATAACACCAAAAAAAGCAGTAATAAAAATAAGTAAAATAGTACTAAAGGCACCAATTTGGGAACCTACCTTAATAAACAAATAAATTTCAATCGCGGGAATACCTATAAGTAATAGTAAAAATGTGTTCATTTGTCTTTATTATAAATTGCTAGTTGTAATTAATCAACATAGTAAATATTGTTAGTTTATGAGTTATAGTTTGGAATACATCGATATTATTCTTTTAGCAATGATTGCTGGTTTTATATTTCTTCGCCTACGAGGAATACTTGGTAAAAAAACTGGTTTTGAAGGAAAAATACCATCGCAATTTGAAAAAGAAATTCAAAAAATAAAAGTAAGCCCAAAAATAATCAATGAAAATTTTGATGAAGAAGCACAGAAAGATTTTTTAAAAGGTGCAAGAATTGCTTATGAAACAATTATTACTGATTTTAGTGATAGTGATAATAGGTTGATAGCAAGCAAACCGCTTTTAAGTAAAAAAATTCATGATCAATTTCAAGATGCTCTTTTAGACAGGAAAAATAAAGGTCATTTTGCAGAAATAACTTTTATAGGCATCAAGTCAGCTGTAGTTAAAACTCATAAAAAAATAGAAGATAGTTTAGAGGTTACAGTAGATTTCGTCAGTGAAATTATAACCTGCATAAAAGATAAAGATAAAAAAATAATTTCAGGAGATAGTGAAAAAATTAAGGCAGTTTATGATACGTGGGTTTTTTCAAAGAATATAAAATCATCTAATCCTAACTGGTTATTAATTGATACTATTACATAATTGATTAAGAAAAT
>Ga0209709_10004371_pt1 | contig 11416 bp, 13 predicted proteins | sample ArcticOcean_MG_C_2_FD_187435 | JGI IMG/M metagenome (GOLD analysis project Ga0209709, IMG submission 187435) | Marine microbial communities from western Arctic Ocean - ArcticOcean_MG_CB4_136 (SPAdes) (version 2) | ecosystem: Environmental > Aquatic > Marine > Oceanic | place: Arctic Ocean... | reverse complement strand
TAACTCTTATAATGATAATTCCAGCAATAATAATTGCAGCAATACCATAAGTTCTAATTTTAGATTTTTCAAAATTTTTTAATACAAAACGTATTGCAAAGACCATAGCGATTATTAACCACAAAGACATTAAAATACTAAAACCACCTGCAACCCATGCTTCTTGTACAGGTTCAACAGATATCAAAACTGCAGCTAATCCACCTAATGCCGCATAACCCATAAGACCAAAATTGATTAAACCTGCATACCCCCATTGAATATTTGCACCCATGGTCATTACTGCAGAAATCAAACACATGTTAAAAATTGATAGAGCTACATTCCATGATTGAAATATTCCAACTAAAATAATAAGCCCTAACATTATTGCGTAGGCTATAATTACATTTAAGTGCTTTCTCACAATACCTTCCCTTTAAATATCCCATTAGGCCTATAAAGTAAGACAATCACCAGTATAGAAAATGAGACAGCAAATTTATAATCTGTTGATAATAGCTGAACTAAAGTTTCTGGCTCCATGCTTGCTGGCAAAACATACATAAAGAATTTTTTATAAGCATAAGTTAGAAATATTTCAGAAAATGCTATGACATACCCTCCTAAAAATGCCCCAAACGGGTTTCCAATACCACCAACAATTGCTGCAGCAAAAATTGGTAACATATTATTAAAGTAGGTAAATGGTTTAAAGCTTTTGTCCAATCCATATAAAGCTCCACCAATTGTCGCCAAAATACCAGCAATAATCCAAGTAATCATAACCACTCTTTTAGGATCAATCCCAGATAATAAAGCTAAATCCTCATTATCAGAATAAGCACGCATGCTTTTTCCTATTTTAGTTTTATTTAAAAACCAAAATAAAATAGAAACTAATACAATTGTTACAAATATGGTTAATACCTGACTAGATTTAATGGCTAGACCTTCATTAAGTCCTGTCATTTCTTTAAACTCACCCGCTTTAATAATAAATTTTTTTCCATCAAAAAATCTTTGATCTGATGGACCAATTATTATTCTAACTACAGCTTGAGTTATAAACATCACACCAATACTAACCATTGCAAGTTGAACAGGAGGGCTTTTACTTACCCTGTAATATCTAAAAACGAATTTATCAACTAAGAGCATGTATCCAATTGTTAAAATAATTGCAAAAGGGATAGCAAGCAGTGCCGTTGGCAAAACTCCCAAAGAAATTCCAAGCGATTGAAAATACCAAGTGAACAATATTGTAACCATTGTACCAAAAGCCATCATGTCACCAGTTGCAAAATTAGCAAACCTTAGAATTCCATAAATTAAAGTTACAAATATTGCACCTAATGCTAGTTGTGATCCATACGTAAGTGCCGGCATAAAAATATAATTTAATAATAATATAATTGCGTTTAAAAATTCCATATTATCCACCTAAAAAAGAGCTTCTTACTCTTGGGTCATTTAATAATTCTTTTCCTGTTCCTGAATATTTATTCTCACCTGTAACTAATACATATCCTCGATCAGAAATATTTAGTGCTTGCTTGGCATTTTGCTCAACCATTAAAATTGCAACATTAGTTCTTTTCACTTTAATTATATGATCAAATAGTTCATCCATTACTATTGGAGAAACACCAGCCGTAGGTTCATCTAACATTAGAACTGATGGTTTGATCATCAATGCTCTACCAAGAGCTACTTGTTGTCTTTGTCCTCCTGACAATTCTCCAACTAATTGATTTCTTTTTTCTCTTAGTATTGGAAAAAGTTCATAAATTTCATCAATAACTTTTTGATAATCTTCATTTCTTAAGTAAGCACCCATTTCTAAATTTTCTTCAACTGTCATTCCTGCAAAAACATTTTTTGTTTGTGGAACAAATGAGATGCCTTCCCTAACTCTGTCTTGTGGTGAAAGTTTTGAAATATCTTTTCCATTAATTACTACAGAGCCAGATTTTAAGTTTAGAAGACCCAACATTGCTTTCATTGCAGTTGATTTTCCAGCTCCATTAGGGCCAAGTATTGAAACTATTTCTCCTCTATTAACATCGACTGAACAAGAATTAATAATATCTGGCCCATTTCCATAGCCTCCAGTCATTTTAATTCCCTCAAAAAAAGCCATTAATTTTTTTCCTTTAATTTTGATCCCCTACCTAAATAACTTTCAATAACTTTTTCATCTTTTTTTGCTTCTTCAGCAGTTCCTTCAAATAGAACGGATCCTTCAGCCATAACGATAACTGGATTGCACAATCTACTTATAAATTCCATATCGTGCTCAATCATACAAAACGTATAGCCTTCTTCTTTATTTAATTTTAAAATTGCACTTCCTAAATCTTTTAATAATGTTCTATTAACTCCTGCACCAACTTCATCTAGTAACACCAATTTAGCATCAACCATCATTGTTCTACCAAGTTCAAGCAATTTTTTTTGCCCACCCGATAGATTGCCGGCTAATTCATTGGATAGATGTTTTAAATTCAAAAAATTAACAACATCTTGAGCTTTTTGCTTTATTGCTAGTTCTTCTGTCTTAACAAGACTTGGCTTTAATAGTGCTGTCATTAGTTTTTCACCTGATTGATTTGCTGGAACCATCATCAAATTTTCTAGTACTGATAAATTTGTAAACTCGTGAGCTATTTGGAATGTCCTAAGTATTCCTTTCGAAAATAATTCATGAGAAGGTACATCCGTTACATTTTCATCATTAAATAAAACTTTGCCCTTTGAAGATCTTAAATTTCCTGCAATTAAGTTAAATAATGTAGTTTTGCCAGATCCATTAGGTCCAATTATTCCAGTGATTGACCCTTTTTTAATATTTAAAGAACAATTTGATACAGCTGCCAATCCTCCAAAATATTTTGATAAGCCCTCTATTTGTAAAATGTTCTGCTTTAAGTCCATTAAATTTTATTTATTTAGTCTTTTATGTAGACTGTTAAGAGCTTTTTCTAAAGATTTATAAAAGCCAAATTTTGTTAATTCTTTAATACCCTGTTCATTTAGTCCCTTGGGGGTTTGTGATTCCTTGACTAAATATTTTAAATCTTTTTTTGAATTAATAACCGCATCCTCAGATAGAGCTAAAAATAAAGAAGTAATATATTTTTGAGCATCATCTCTTTTTATGCCTTTTTTAATTAACCAATCTGTCATTGTTCTTAATATTTCATAGAAAGGTGCCATCATTCCTGAGGTAGACCAAAAATTTATAGATGAACTTTCATCCTTAATTTCAATTGTTGTTCCAATTTTGTCAAAAAAAGCTTTAACTTGTTTGTTAGCTGGAAAAATTGGAACTGGCCCCTTTTTTAATGATATTGGAGGTAATGGTATTGCTCTCACCAATTTTACTTTAACTTTGATTGCTTTTTTCAATTGTTTTAAATTGATTGTAGATATAAGGCTGATTATAGTTTGATTTGGTTTAAACTTCAGATTCTTAATAATTTTTCTAGCAACTTCTGGTGTTACAGATAAAAAAACCCAATCACACAAATTTAACACTTCTTGATTATTTTTTGCTATTTTTATTTTACTTGATTTTTTTTCTAAGCTCCTGGCTATTTTTTTATTCCTAGGAGAAATGATAATTCTTTTATAAGTTATCTTTGATTTAAAAATTCCTGTTATTACAGAGTAAGCTATTTTTCCTGTTCCAATAAAGCCTATGTTCATTACTTTTTGAATTGTATGACATTTAATTTTTTAAGCTACAAATAAGAATGGCCGGTAACTTTTTAGTTACCAGCCATTTCAAAATAATATTAATAACTTAAAACTATTTTTTTTATCTATTGCCTAATGTAATCGTTAATGCAAGTTTAGCATTAAGACCTTCGATATTCTTAGCTTCTATTTTATTGTGGTTAGCTGTCGTTGCAAGTCCGTTAGTAGCTGTTGCATTGTCAAATTCCACATAATTAGTTTCAAATCTGAAACCCACTCTACTGTCACCTAATAATCTTTGGTAACCAATACCAGTAGATGTTCCATCGATAGAAACGTTGTTATAAGTATTTCCTGATTTTTGTACTTCTTTAATATCTAGATCAGTTTCAACATAACCATATTTAAGGTACATTCCGCCGGGAATATTTAATTTAACATAAGTAGTATTTAAATCGTTAAAATCTACTGACACTTTACTTGTAGTCCCAGGAGCAGCTCCATTTAAACCACTTACACCTTTTACTCCACCACTGTTTATGTTTTCTGGAGTTGAGATTGCATCTGGAGTATGTTCGTATCCAATTGATACAAATCTACCAAAACCAACTTCACCAAAATAAGAACTGTAGCTTTCAGCAAAAGCACCACTCTCTTTGTTTACTCTATCTGCTGTACCGTCTTCTTTAGAACTGGTTTCTGTAGCTGTAGCACCCCAAACTGATGTGCTTGTAGCTATTCCTGCAGTAAATGACAATCCACTAAAGTCTACAGCATTTGCTGAAACAGTAGTAAAGAGTACAAAAACTGCCGTTGTAATAATTTTTTTCATTTTTGTTCCTTCTTAGTTTAATTATTAATATTATTTAATAAGCATCTTATAACTATATCAAGAGAGTTTTACATATCTTTTTCCCTTAAAAATTCTTTTTTATAACAATTGTTGTAATTTTACAACAAAAAAAATCAATCAAATAGCGCTTAATTTGATGTTGAAATTTATAAGAATAAATCAAAATTTTATTTACAACCTCTAATTTAAAAGGGTTGTTTTGCTGTTCAAAAAAAAGACCCCCTGATTCTCAAGAGTTCTCTACTTAAATCTTTATTTTCTTTAAATGGCTTTCTTCCATGTAGCCAAAAGTAATTATTTGCAATTATTGATGAGCCTGTTGGAAGCTTGATTATAATTTTATTTTTACTCTCTTCAAGACCATCTGAGAGATTTTGAAGGAATAAACCTTGTTTCATATTTTTTGGTTCTGGAAACTGATCAATATAGGATATTATTGGTTTTCCACTTGAATCCTTTGAAAATACAGGATGGTCAACTTTGTAGTCTATATTTTTACTTTTTGGAGACTTCCATATAAAGTTTTGTCGTCCAATTGGATCACTAAATAGATCAGCACAATGCTCCCAATCATCCAGGTGTAACATTGTTGTCTCACCTCCCTCTACATTTGTTTCTTCAATTTTAGTCATTAATAACCAGTCTGTAATTTCTTTAACATATGTTCCATCCGTATGAAGATCCATATTGATATATGCTTTTCTTAAATAAGAGTCACTCTTGTCCTCGTGTTTAACATGAAATCTTGCATAATATTTTCCTGCCATTGAGTCATGATTTGGGTTTCCTATTAAGTGAGAAACTGCAGTGGATAGTTTAACTAAAAAAATATCATTAATTTTAGAGCTTTCATTTTTGGGTCCAATAATAAAACAGCCTAATTTTCTATCTCTAATAATTGAATTCATTAATCCACTTAACTTATTATTGGTTAGATCATCTAAGCTCTTTGCAATTGTAAAACGCGTAAATGGTTTGTATTCAAGAGCAGTAATATCAAATTTATTAAAAGGAAAGACTAATTTTTCTAATACTTTATCTTCGATTTTTATATCTATTATTCTTTTAGATTTTTTATGTTCTAAAATTTCAAAACCATCTATTTTTTCCATAATTAATTTTAATCAAACTTAATAGGAAAAGCAATTATTAAAAATTTGAGCTTAAAAATGTTAAAAGTAAAGCAGATAAAATTGTTGGATAAACAAAATTTTTTTTACTAATAAAAAATATCACTAAACAAATAAAAATAACTATAAATCTAATAAGATAATCAACTTCAGCCAATGCCCCAACTGGAAAGATAATTATCCTTGCAAGTAATGCTGACAAAGTTGAATATGCAAGACAATTAAACCATTTAAAAACTTTTGAAGTTTCCTTTATTTTTTTAGATGTTATTACACCAAAAAACCTTGAAATATAAGTTGCTAAAGAAGTTGCTAAAATTGCTAATATTATATTAATTGTCATTTAGTTCTCCTATAAAGAATGCCAATGTTCCAGCTGTGAAACCTCCGAGTAAAATACACCATTCAGGTGATATAAAATAAAATATAATTCCAAGTATAGAGCCTAATATGACAGCCAAACTCATTTGAACAGTTTTCATTGCACCAACCATTACGCATGTGAAATAAACTGGATTTACTATTGCTAATCCTATCATCATGTCTTTATTAAGATGATCTGCTAAAAAAAAACCACACGCAGTAGCTGACACAGCAACTGATAAATTAGCCACACCTACACCAATCCAATAATCTAATCGATATTTTCTTTCAATAGACTTGTAGTTTTGTTTCATTATTAACCAAGCTGAAACAGCAATAAAATGACAGGCTAAATAATATTTTAATCTTGGTTGACTTTTATGCGTTAGTAATGGAAATAATGAAACAGTCATAGGATATAGTCTTGCATTGACCAACCAAACTGCCAAAAAAATATTTAATAAAGAGGCTCCAACTATTAATGACTCAGCCATTATTAATGATCCTGGCAAAGCATAAGTTAAGAGTGTTGAAAAAATACTTTCTTGAATATTAAGCCCAATACTTTTAAACAAAGCTCCAATTGCTATGAAGCTTGCAAACAATGCAATTGCCGGACTATCTACGCTCTTAATACAAAAAAAACCTTTTAAAAAATACTTTATATTAATCATTAACCACCAAGGAATAGCCTACCAACGTCAGGGTTATTTAATAAATCATCCCCTTTGCCAGCTATAGCAGTTTGACCAGATACTAAAACATACCCTATATCCGCAAACTCTAATCCTTTTTTAGCATTTTGTTCTACTAAAATTATAGTTTTTTTTTCATTCATTTGAAGATCTCGTAAAATTTCAAAGACCATATCGATATACCTTGGTTCTAAACCAATTGATGGTTCATCAACTAACAATACAGATGGCTTCATAACTAATGCTCTAGAAATTTCCAATAATCTTCTTTCACCACCTGATAAAACTTTGGCTGGTTGATTTCTTCTGTTTCTTAATCTTTCATATTTTTCAAAAATTTTCTCTGCTTCTTGATAAGATTCATCTGAATTTTCTTTAATATATCCACCCATTAATAAATTTTCTTCAACTGTCATATCTGGAAAAACAGAATTGTCTTGTAAAATGTAAGCGATCCCACATGACCTTAACTTTTCTGCTGGACTTAAATTTGTAATTTCTCTTCCATCTATTTCAATTTGTCCTGAAAAAATATTAGTAAATCCATAAATGGAATGAAGTATTGTGGATTTCCCTGCTCCATTTGGTCCAATTAAACATAATGATTGTGCTTTGCTTACACTTAAATCAAAATCGTGAAGTATTTCCATCTTACCATAACCAGCTGATAACTTTTTTATAGTTAAGTGGTTATTATCAGGGGCTAATTTTTTTAATTCTTCTGCCCTTGGGGGTTTTCCCAATACATCATATTGATTTGACATTATTGTGCTCCTAAATAAGCGTCTAATACTCGTTTATCATTTCTAATTTCTTCTGGTGTTCCATTGGCTAACATTTCTCCATGCGCTAAACAAAAAACTTTTTGTGCTAAATTCATTATTACCTTCATATTGTGCTCTATTACTAGAAGAGTAATTCCATACTCTTTATTTACTTGAATTAACCTATCAATAATTCCATTAATCAATGTTGGATTAATCCCAGCTGTAGGCTCATCTAATAATAGCATTTTAGGCTCGTTCATTAATGCCATCGCAAGTTCTAGTAGTTTTTGTTGGCCAAAAGATAAATCACCTGCTCTTAATTTTCTCTTTTGATGAAGTCCAACAAACTTTAATATAGTTTCAGCTTTATCCGTTAAATCAGATGGTATTTTCTGAAACACAGTTAATATCCCATCATTCTGTGGTTTGTGACTAATCAGCATATTTTCGATACAGTTTAATTTTCCATAAATTCTAGTTTGTTGAAAAGTTCTAAGTAAACCAAGTTTTGCAACAACGGGAACCGGTAACTCTGAAACTTCTGTCCCATCAAACTTAATTGAACCTTTGTCTATTGGATATGTTCCAACAATAGAATTGAATAGAGTTGTTTTTCCAGATCCATTAGGACCAATTAATCCAACAATTGAACCCTGTTCAACAGACATTGAAATATCAACATTGGCTTTAACACCTCCAAAAGATTTACTAACTCCTTTTACATCTAAAATTGTCATTACTTTAATTCTACCTGTGCCTTTCGATCTGCCTCATCAACAACTTCTCCAAATTTTTCTGGATATTTTTCTCTTAACCAGCCCATTATACCTTCTGGAAAATAAACAACGATCACTACAATTAAAACCCCTAATGCAACGTACTGCCAACCTAAAAAGTATGTCCAAAAACCTTCTTTAAATAAATGAAATACTGTTGCGCCAACGAGTGGGCCCCATAGAGTTCCTTTGCCACCAAGGATTGCCATTAAAACCATAAACACACCGAATGTTGGTCCAGCAAATGCTATTTCTGTTGGTTCAATGTAGCCATTGATGTGACCCATTAGTCCTCCAGCTATTCCAACAAAGAACGCTGATACCATCCAACCAATAATCTTATATCTCATCGTGTGAATACCCATTGCTTCTGCTTTATCTTCATTGTCTCTTATTGCATTTAAAACTAAACCAAATCTTGTGCTGTAAGCCCATTTTAAAGTGATGAATGTTACGACCGCTAGAGCAAAACTCAAATAATATAAAAATTGAGATGAAGATGCGTTAGTACCAAATCCTTTTGGCCAAACTGGAACTGTCATACCCTGACCTGCGCCAATTATTTCAATTCCTCCAGCAATTTCACCAGCAGCAATTCCTAATGCTAAGGTGCAAATTGCAAAGTAATGCCCTCTTAAACCTAAAATTCCGTAACCAATTATTCCTGCAATTATTGTCGGAATAATTCCTGCTAATAATATACCAACTCCAAAGCCTTGAAAAAATTGAGGGATAGTATGAACAAAAGTTTTCTCTCCACCAGCATCTGTCCACTCAGCAAGTGAAAAGAACATTGCTATCTGTGTACTTGAAGCAACATACATTCCAATACCAAAAAATAATATATTTCCAAATGTGTTGTAACCCATCTGTCCACCCTGAACATCCCAAGTCATAGCCAAAACAATTAGAATATAAAGAAATGATAACTGAAGTTTATAAGCTGGGAATATAAATGCTCCAGCCAAACCAAAGATTATTAAACCAGCATATAATAAAGTATTTTTATTCATTAAATTCTAGATTCTATATATTTTAATATTGTTGGATTGTAATACTGAAAACAATCTACCCCATCCATATCATGATATTTTTTGACAGGTTCTTTCCATTCTTTTCCATTATTTATTCCAATCCTAAAACATTTCTTTCCATTAATTTTTTTATCTTCTGAAATAATTATTCTTTGAACGCCTGGAATTTCTTCTACCCAATCTGATATTAATCCATCATAAGGATCTTTGGGATGTGTAAAAACTAAAACTGGTAAATTATTACTTTGTTTAATTTCATTAATTTGTTTTATCCGCAAATTTGCAGGCCCATCACCAACTTTTTTTCTAAATTTTTCTAATGCTTTCTCGATACCAACTTTTTTTACTTTAAAATCTTTTGATATATTCCCATAGCATGCTGGCATTAAAGATATTCCACTCCCAATCTTATCTGGGTATTTTGCTATAAACATCATAGTTAGCCAGCCACCACATGAATGTCCTGTTATAATAATTTGATTTTTTGGCACTCCTTTTTCTAAAAAACTATCTACAAGTTTTAAATTTGCATCAACTCTTTTGTCTAACTTAGTCACACCTTTATAAGGAGGTTTAAATTTTTTTTTATACCATAATCTTTTATGATCATCACCAGCTAACTTATTTGTGCAAAAAAGATAAACCATTATTTCTTTCTCAACAATCTTTTCACCAACTAATGATGAAAAGTTTCTTATTCCATTCTTCCAAACACAATTTTTAGATGATTCATCATGTCTATCTTGTCCATGATTAAATATAAGGATTATCTTATTTTTAGCATCAACAATATTTTGTTCTTTTGCATAGTCCATTTTGTTATTGAGAAAACCATCCTTAAGAAGCTTGTCTGCATAAACAGGGGTTATTAAAGTTATGATTGTTAAAAATGAAAATATTTTTTTCATTATTTTAAATACTCTCTTTTTCGGGCTAATTTAAATCTTCTATAGACTAGAATAATGACTAGTAATGAAAATACTGCTGCAATTCTAAATTCTGTTCCAAGCAGATAATCTGCCCATTCCTCAAATACACCAAGTCCCATTCCTGATATTGCAACAGCTGGTAAATTTCCAAGTCCTGCAATAATTACAATCATGAAAGATCTAACCGTGTACGGTAATCCTGTGTAAGGGTGAAGTGTGAATGTGATTGCAATACAAGCTCCTGCTATTCCACATAGAGCTGCATTAATACCAAAAGTTGCAGCATAAACTTTTTCTGTATCAACACCTAAAATCTTTGCTGCTCTTGCGTTTTGAGCCGTTGCTCTAATTGCACGACCTAATTTTGACTTCTTCATGTAGATTACAAGAATAATTGCAGATATCACACATACCGCTCCTGAGAATATTTTTGCATTAGGAAGTGTAACCATATTATTAAATAACATAGTTGTCCCAAAGTTTGATTGAGCAACAACAACGTCAGCACCAAATGCAAAATTCATTAATTGTTGTGCTAAAATACTTATTCCAAACGTTGCAAGTATTGAGGTAAATAAATCTTTATCTACAACTTTATTAATAACAAGCTTGTACATTCCCCAACCAACACAATACATAATAATTGGTGATACTATTATTCCAAAAGCTGGATGAATTCCCGATAGATACATAAAGTACGCAATGTATCCACCCATGATAACTAATTCTCCTTGGGCAATATTAATTATATTCATTACTCCCCACTGCAATGCCATTCCATAAGCAATTAATGCAAATAAAATACCTAATAGTATTCCGTCCATTGACGCTTGAACCATTAACATCGGTGCTTGGAAAATTAGAAAATCCATAAATTCTTTAAATTCTTTGAGTGTTTATAAAAAAATGCCCCCTATTAATAGGGAGCATTTTATATATTAGATATTATCTTTCAGACCAAGATGGAATTGGATGTACTAACTCAGCAGATGCCCATTTTGTCGGAGCAACAACTTTGTTTTCACACTTACTACCATCATCATTACATGATACTTGGAAAAGCACCATTGGCTTAGATACGTTTTGACCACCTGGAGCAAATTTTATGTTTCCATAAAAAGTTTGCATATCAGTTGCAGCTAAAGCATCTCTAACTTTTTTAGTATCAAAAGAATTCGCTCTTTCGAA
>Ga0209709_10004370_pt1 | contig 11417 bp, 8 predicted proteins | sample ArcticOcean_MG_C_2_FD_187435 | JGI IMG/M metagenome (GOLD analysis project Ga0209709, IMG submission 187435) | Marine microbial communities from western Arctic Ocean - ArcticOcean_MG_CB4_136 (SPAdes) (version 2) | ecosystem: Environmental > Aquatic > Marine > Oceanic | place: Arctic Ocean... | reverse complement strand
ATGACCTTGATAATGATCAAACTGAAATTGTTGTAACTTTACTTGTTAAAAAATAATATTTGTGCCTAAGTATGTTTAACTGATTTGACAACAAACCCTTAATTTGATTTAGTTTTTGTTTTAATTGTTGACTAATTCTCAAATGCATTATTTAGCTGATAAAGTGTTTGTACATCATTGGCCTAAGGATTCCCCTATTTGGCCTGATTCTTTACAACAAAAACTTGATGTTTCAATTAATAAAAATTCTAACAAAAAAGAAATTATTATTGATTCTGACATTATCCGGATTGAAAATTTTAAATTTTCTTCTTTACAAAAAATTGGAATTTCTGTGCCTTTTTTTAAACAAGAATGCACTATGATTTTTGAATCACAATTTGAGAATGTCTTTGCTCATGTTCATATTACTATAAGGGGGGATAATTTTATAGATATTTTTAATCAATTAATTTCTTGGAAAAATAAGTCTGATTTATGATTATTCTATTTTTAGAAATTTTCTGAAGCTGAAATCATTTTTTTAATATCTTCTTTGGAATGACTAATGGATATTGCTCCTAGTTTACCTGGAAGGAAAAATATTCCATCTTTAGAGATCATTTTAAAATGATATTTTTGCAACATTTCTGAATCACATTTGGCAACATCTGCTGAATTTGTTATATTTGTAATGCCATTTTTTATAAAATGAGTCATGAATAATGAGCCTTTACCTGTCACAATTACTTTACCATCAAATACTTTTTCAAGTTCTTTTCTTGCATGTTCTCCTAATGCGTTAATTTTTGAATATGTTGATTTGTTTGTTTTCAAATAATTTAGTGTAGCATATCCTGATGTCATGGATGTTGGATTTGCTGAAAACGTACCTCCGCCAATATATGCCCTCTCAGATTTTTTCTTACCTGTTGTGTCTGCATGCTCCATGATTTCTTTTTTACCGCATATGACTCCAATTGCCATTCCTCCTCCAGTTATTTTTCCTAATGTTACAATATCTGGATCTAATTTCATAGTTGGATACAAGCATCCATATCTAAATCTAAAACCTGTAACTATTTCATCTAAAATAAATAATGATTTATTTTTATGAACAAATTCTTGTATGCCTTTGAGATATTCTTTTGTTGCTGGTATACATCCACCTCCACCTAAAACCGGTTCAATGATAACACCTGCAAGATTTTTTGAATGTTTTTTTAATATTTTTAATGAACCTTCTAAATTATTATATGGTATTGAAATAATTTTTTCATCATTTACTGTTCCACTACTTTCTGATTCTTTAAATGGCCAGTTTACACTTTTTAGTAAATCTGATGTGTATCCGTGCCATCCTCCGTCTATCTTTGCAATTATTTTCTTCCCTGTAACTGAACGTGCTAATCTAACTGCATACATTGTAGCTTCTGTACCTGATGTTACGTATCTAATTTTTTCTGCAACTGGAACTGCTTTTGAAATTAATTCTGATAATTTTATTGTCTGTTCATTTACTGTTCCGTACATCCAACTTTTTTCAATTTGTTTTTTAATTGCATCTTTAACATTTTTTTGACCGTGTCCTAGTATCAACGACCAATGACCCATCCAATAATCTGTATACTTGTTATCATCAACATCTTGTAAATTTTTTCCTAAAGATGATTTAACTACAAATGGATATGGATCGTAAAATCTTATGTTGTGGGAAACACCGTTAACGTGAAATTTTAATGACTTTGAAAATATTTTTGCAGATCCCGGCGTTTTTTGTTTATAATTTTCTATATGATCCAACGTTGATCTGTCCAAAACTTACTGTGATTTTAATTAACATTAGATCTTTGCCTAGTATTGTTTTAGATCGTCATGGTTTGAGGCATTTTTGATGAAAATTACCTCCAATTTTTACGATTTTTGGGTCGATCAGGCATAATTTCTCGTATGGTTTATATGGATTCTTCAATCATCGGATTCTGCATACGTAAAGCAATAGGCGGCGCTCGTGATGAAGTATGGCAATATGCCACTTTGTGATTCATGGGCCTCCATTTACGCATACAAGAATGAGGATTTGATTGAGAAATCATTTCTGAGATGTGAACATTATGTGCATCCGTCAATTCCAAATATACAAGTACAATTGTACTTCAATAATCAAGACCAAAAAGAAAATTATTCAGAATCCGGTTGATCCTGCCGGACCTGACTGCTATCGGATTGATACTAAGCCATGCGAGTCATTGTAGCAATACAAGGCATACGGCTCAGTAACGCGTAGTCAACCTAACCTATGGACGGGAATAACCTCGGGAAACTGAGAATAATGCCCGATAGAACACTATACCTGGAATGGTTTGTGTTCCAAATGATTTATCGCCATAGGATGGGACTGCGGCCTATCAGTTTGTTGGTGAGGTAATGGCCCACCAAGACTATTACAGGTACGGGCTCTGAGAGGAGTAGCCCGGAGATGGGTACTGAGACACGGACCCAGGCCCTATGGGGCGCAGCAGGCGAGAAAACTTTGCAATGTGCGAAAGCACGACAAGGTTAATCCGAGTGATTTGTGCTAAACGAATCTTTTGTTAGTCCTAGAAACACTAACGAATAAGGGGTGGGCAAGTTCTGGTGTCAGCCGCCGCGGTAAAACCAGCACCTCAAGTGGTCAGGATGATTATTGGGCCTAAAGCATCCGTAGCCGGCTCTGTAAGTTTTCGGTTAAATCTGTACGCTTAACGTACAGGCTGCCGGGAATACTGCAGAGCTAGGGAGTGGGAGAGGTAGACGGTACTCGGTAGGAAGTGGTAAAATGCTTTGATCTATCGATGACCACCTGTGGCGAAGGCGGTCTACCAGAACACGTCCGACGGTGAGGGATGAAAGCTGGGGGAGCAAACCGGATTAGATACCCGGGTAGTCCCAGCTGTAAACTATGCAAACTCAGTGATGCATTGGCTTGTGGCCAATGCAGTGCTGCAGGGAAGCCGTTAAGTTTGCCGCCTGGGAAGTACGTACGCAAGTATGAAACTTAAAGGAATTGGCGGGGGAGCACCACAAGGGGTGAAGCCTGCGGTTCAATTGGAGTCAACGCCAGAAATCTTACCCGGAGAGACAGCAGAATGAAGGTCAAGCTGAAGACTTTACCAGACAAGCTGAGAGGTGGTGCATGGCCGTCGCCAGCTCGTGCCGTGAGATGTCCTGTTAAGTCAGGTAACGAGCGAGATCCCTGCCTCTAGTTGCCACCATTACTCTCAGGAGTAGTGGGGCGAATTAGCGGGACCGCCGCAGTTAATGCGGAGGAAGGAAGGGGCCACGGCAGGTCAGTATGCCCCGAAACTCTGGGGCCACACGCGGGCTGCAATGGTAGCGACAATTGGTTTCGAATCCGAAAGGATGAGGTAATCCACAAACGCTACCACAGTTATGACTGAGGGCTGCAACTCGCCCTCACGAATATGGAATCCCTAGTAACTGCGTGTCATTATCGCGCGGTGAATACGTCCCTGCTCCTTGCACACACCGCCCGTCGTTTCATTGAAGTGAGCTTTTAGCGAGGTGACGTCTGATTGGCGTTATCGAACTTGAGGTTCGTGACAAGGGAAAAGTCGTAACAAGGTGACCGTAGGGGAACCTGCGGTCGGATCACCTCCTTAGACATGGAAAGTGTACGGGTGTACATAATGTTCACATTGAAATCATCGATGCAATGCATCACGAAAGTGATGTATGAAGGATGTAGTGGGTCGCTTACCGGCGACTTGCAATGATCGTCGTGCATAGTCGTGTAATATGTGGCTGAATACACCGTTATACAGACGGTAATAGGTGGATTGCTAGGCTTGAGAAGAGATGAAGGACGTGGCAAGCTGCGATAAGCTCGGGGTAGGCGCACGCATCCTATGATCCCGAGATGTCCGAATGAGAATCTTACACATTTGTGTATTCCAGTACATTAGTATTGGAAGTCGAACCGTGGGAATTGAAGCATCTTAGTACCACGAGGAAAAGAAATCAATAGAGATTTCCCAAGTAGAGGCGATCGAAAAGGAAAGAGCCCAAACTGAATCCTTCGGGAGATGTGGTGTTTTGGTATGATAATATGGAATCTTAAAGCACAGCTGAAATGATCTGGAAAGTTCTGGAATAGAGGGTGATACCCCCGTAAGCGAAGTGTGGAGAGTCCTATTCATACCCGAGTAGTTGTCCTTGGTAGTGGGCAATGAATATGGGTGAAAGTAGCATCCGAGGCTAAATATTTCTCAAGACCGATAGTGGACTAGTACCGTGAGGGAAAGCTGAAAAGTACCCCGGAAGGGGGGCGAAAAGTGCATGAAACCTATTACTTACAGACGTGCGTGGCATGAAAGGTGATTTTTTCAGATTAGAGATTCTAGCAATAGAGTTGAAGATTTGATGTTCAAATCATCAGTGTTGCGCGTTCCGTCTCGAAACACGGGCCAAGGAGCTAACCGTCATGGCAAGCTTAAACCTGCAAAGGTGCAGGCGAAGGGAAACCGAGCTCTCGCAGCTTCGTAAGAAGTCAGGAGAGGCGTGTGAAAGTGCGTAGAGTCATGGCGGCTAGGCTAGAAGCCAGTCGATCTATTCCTGAGCTAGATGAAGGGGGGCGAAAGCCCCCTGGAGGTCTTAAGACGTTCTGACGTGCAAATCGTTGTTGTGACTTGGGAATAGGGGTCAAAAACCAATCTAGACTGGCGCTCGCTAGTTCCAACCGAAGCGTCTCGCAGGGCGTGGTTTGTGGAGATAGCGTTTCCGGTAGAGCACTGATAGAAGGGCGCGGGGGAGAAATCCCTCACCCTCCATTCAAACTCCGAACGGATACGCATCGTAGAAGCAGGCACACGGGCTCATGTGGCGTAAGGCTCATGGCCGAAAGGGGTTTAACCCAGACTGAAGTTAAGGTCCCCAAATTTTTGCTAAGTGTCAAGCGAAAGAGCGTGTTCTCGCCAAGACAGCAGGGAGGTAAGCTCAGAAGCAGCTATCCTTTAAAAAGTGTGTAACAACTTACCTGCCGAGGGGGGATGCCTCAAAAACGGACGGGGCTAAAGCAAAATACCGATACTTTAGATAATTATCAATGGATAATTCGTGGTAGGTTGGCGTAGTGATTGGGTCGAAGCAGGGCGATGACGTCCTGTGGACCGATTTCTATTGCAGATCTTGGCGGCAGTAACAGCATAGTATTGTGAGAAACAATACCACCGCAAGCGCAAGGGTTTCCAGGCAATGCGTTATCAGCCTGGAGGTAGTCGATCCTAAGATGTGCCTCAACAGAGTACATCGAATGGGAAATCAGTTAATATTCTGATACCTTGTAACAATCGTTTGAGCTATATGATTCGCTTCCGGATAAGGAGTGTACAACTATCGTTGTATCCAAGCATTCGAGGATTGGGGAGTGTCGTAATGACGAGAACCTTTCCGAGGTGTAAGTGGCTTCGCGTTAGCGAAGTTTTCTTGATTCCAGGAGACCATGAAAGATTGTGTAGTTAGAAAGTAACAAGTTCGTACCCAGAACCGACACAGGTGCGCTGGCTTAGAAAGCTAAGGTGCTACGGGTATACCGTATGGCGAGGGAATTCGGCAAATTAGTCCTGTAGCTTAGGTATAAGGGATGCCTGCGGGCTTCATGAGGAATGGGGTCCGCAGGTTGCAATAACAAGGGGGTTCCGACTGTTTAATAAAAACACAGGCGACTGCTAGTCCGAAAGGATTTGTATAGTCGCTGAATCCTGGCCGGTGCCGGTACCTAAAACTTGGGTTCAACCGAGCTAAGGGCCGGTTAACGCCGGGAGTAACTCTGACTCTCTTAAGGTAGCCAAATGCCTTGTCGGGTAAGTTCCGACGCGCATGAATGGAACAACGAGAGCCCCACTGTCCCCGCCTACAACCCGGTGAAGCCACATAAGGTGGACGAACAGTCCATCAACTTCCATCGGGGAGAGAAGACCCCGTGGAGTTTTACTGCAGCTTGTGCTTGTGGTATAGTAAGAATTGCACAGTGTATCTGGGAGCTATGCTTAACATTCCCCGGGATGTTAATGAAGCAACGATGTAACACCAGACTCTTTTTGCAGTACCACTTATCCAGTGAAGACCGGAGACACGTGCAGGTAGGCAGTTCGGCTGGGGCGGCACCCCTTTGAAAAGATATCAAAGGGGCCCAAAGTTGAGTTCAAACGGGGCAGAAATCCGTTGAAGAGGGCAAAGCCAAAAACTCGACTGAATGGATTTCCAAACGCACGGAATTCATAGACGAAAGTCTGGCTTAGCGATCCTTCGTGTGCCCACTATTGGGGCCCGGAGGTGACAGAAAAATTACCCCAGGGATAACAGGCTCGTCGCGGGCGAGAGCTCCTATCGACCCCGCGGTTTGGTACCTCGATGTCGGCTTTTCCTATCCTGGTCCTGCAGCAGGGGCCAAGGGTGAGGCTGCTCGCCTATTAAAAGGGAACATGAGCTGGGTTTAGACCGTCGTGAGACAGGTCGGTCTCTGCCTGATGGAAGCGTGAATAACTGAGGGGAACTTGCTCCTAGTACGAGAGGAACAGAGCAGGGTGGCCACTGGTTTACCGGTTGTCTGATAAGGCAGGCCGGGCAGCTAAGCCGTTTAGGCTAAGTGCTGAAAGCATCTAAGCACGAATCCTATCCCGAGACAAGTTATTCTTTCGTAAGATGAAGGTCGGCAGTCCAATACTGCGTTGATAGGAAGGTGGTGTAAATGACAAGCTTCGGCGAGTCGTGAGCCAGCCTTTACTAATAGACCAACATAACGGTTCAGCCACTTACATAGAGACTATGCGCGATGAATCATTTCATTCATCAAGTAAACCACATATACACGACTTGTACGATGATTTCATTTTAAATCACACATAGCGTTAGCTATGCATTGTTGATTTCATTTTAAATCACACATAGCGTTAGCTATGCATTGTTGATTTCATTTTAAATCACACATAGCGTTAGCTATGCATTGTTGATTTCATTTTAAATCACACATAGCGTTAGCTATGCATTGTTGATTTCAAAATTAATTCATTAATCTTTAATATATTTAAAATCTGAATTATCTTCTGAATCTTTAATTTTTATGATTAATGTATTCCCTAACTTGTTGAATATTCTTTGACGTTTTTCATTTGTAATTATCCATCCTAGAATTACGTCTATTGGAAGTATGAATGATTTCCCCAAACTACTGATAATCACTCCTATCAAACTTGGTCTACCGCCTAAATTATTTACAATTTTTAGATTAAACATTTTTTTCCCAATAGTTTGACCTGTTTTATATTCTAAAATTATCCAATATGACAAAAACATGATACTTGTTGGAATGTACATTCCATCATTGGATATAAAATTTTCAAAATTATCATCTAGGTATTGAAAAGATATGAATGCAATTGATGTTGATACCATTGAAATAATAATAAAATCCACTAACCATGCAAGAAACCTATCTTTCCACTTGGCAAGTATTATTTTTGATGATCCATTACTACCTGTATTGCTCAATATTTGATCTTTTTTTTAGTTAGTAAAATACGTTAACTATTAAAATAATTTTGAATATTTTTAAAAATTAACTTAGAAATTAATAGTACTAATTTTAAATAAATTTGAAATTATTTTTGATAACTATAAACCCGATTGATGTATTTCTTTGGACATTTCGTAAAAACGAAAAAGACGTGATAAATCTATACAATACAATGTCTCCTGTTATGCAGCTTGCCACTGGAGGGAGTATGCTTAATTTTGGCTATTGGTCTTCAAAGCATGTAGATCCGATCTCTGCACAAGATAATCTATGTGACGTTTTTGGAAATTTATCTGAATTATCTACTGCAAAAAATGCTATTGATGTTGGAAGTGGATTATCTGCCCCTTCTAAATTATGGCGAGACTCTTTTCCAGATCTTAATCTTTATGATGTAAATATTAATTTTAAACAATTATGTTTTTCAAAACATCAGAAAAACATTGAATTTCTAAATTCAACATCTACTAAATTACCTTTTTGTGATAATTCTGTGGATCGTGTATTGGCTTTAGAATCTGCACAGCATTTCAAACCATTATTGGATTTTATTGTTGAATCTAAACGAGTTTTAGTTAAATCTGGATTTCTAGTAATTGCTATTCCCATAACTGTTAGTGATTCCTCACTTGGAAAATTAGGATTATTGAAATTTACGTGGTCATCTGAACACTATAGTTTAGATTATTTGAAAAATCTTCTTACTTCTAATGGATTTAAAATAATTGATGAAATGCTAATTGGTTCTAATGTTTATGATCCGTTGGCAGACTATTACGTTGAAAATAGAAAAACTCTGAGTAATATTATTCTTGAACATTACCCTGGATATATGGAAAAAATCCTCTACAAATCATTATTAAAAATGAAAAAAGCATCACAAGAAAAAATTATTGACTATGTACTTTTGAAATGTTCTTTGGATTCTAATACTGAATAATTTAATTTATTCTCAAATTTATGATTTTTAATTCTGTATAGGTTTTTATCTTGATATTGACATACTTGTTATGATGACTGAATCAACCCAATCTCAACTACATGATGAAAAATGTACACAATTACTTCGTGAATCTGAAATTCGGTTTGCTGGAATTATTGACAAAGATGGAAAGTTGATTGCTGGTGGATTTAAGGATGGATTGGTTCCTCATGAAAGTGATGACGCTCGATTACAATCATTTTTGGAATTTGTTTCAAATGTATCTATTAGAAATGAGTATGATGAAAGTTTAGGTCCAATTAACTATCTTGCAGCAAGACGTGATAAGGCCGTTTTAGTTAGTTTTCCTTTTCCTGTCACACAAATCCTACTGCTAATTTCTGCTGAACCTAGTGCAAACATTGATAATTTGGCTAAAAAAGTAGTTGAAATTTTTACTGACGTAAAATAATTTTAAAAATTTAACCACATCCTTTTAATTTGGTATTGTGAAATATTTATTGAATTGAAAGCAACATTTGGTGCAGGATGTTTTTGGCATGTTGAAGATTTACTTAGTAAAACTAAAGGTGTAACTTCAACTGCAGTTGGATATATTGGAGGACAATTACCAAATCCCACATATGAGGAAGTATGTAGTGCTCAAACTGGACATGCAGAAGCTGTAGAGGTTGAATTTAACCCTGATGAGATAACTTATGAGGCGTTACTAGATATTTTTTGGCGTAACCATAACCCTACAACATTAAATCGACAAGGACCTGATGTTGGAAATCAATACCGTTCTGCAATTTTCTATCATGATGAAGTACAAAAAGAAATTGCTGAAAAATCTAAACAGTCCCTTGATTCTTCTAAATCATTTAATGATCCTATAGTAACTCAAATTATACCTGCACCTAAATTCTACAAAGCAGAAGAATATCACCAAAAATATTTTAAAAAACAGGGATTTTAAATTAATTATTTTACAATAACAACTGGAATTTTTGATGTATGTATGACATAGTTTGATACACTTCCAAAGAACATTTCTTTTGTAGAACTCCTTCCTCTTGACCCTATTACAATCATGTCAAATTTTGATTTTCCGTGAGCCATTTTAATTATATTGTACCCTATTTCCCCCTGTACTATTTTATCTGTAAATACAATTCCATTTTTTGCTGCCAAAGTTTTAGCTTCATCGATGAATTTTTTCATATTAATATTATATGCCTCCTCTACAGAACCTACTCCTCTAAATTCTGAATGAGGTGGTGCGTAAATTGAGTGAATACCTGTAATTGTTGCATCACAACTTCTTGCTAATGTGATTGCAGTTTCAAGACCACGTACAGAATTTTTTGATCCGTCTAATGGAACTAAAATTTTTGAAATTTTCTTTTGTATCACAAAATTATGTCATTTTTGATCTTAAAATACAATGCTATTACTCGTATTTCATTCATTCTTTTCACATGGAAATAAAATAATCCTTGTGATTCTTAAATTAAGTAATAATTAACGATACTAGTTACCCGTAAAAAATATACTCACTTTGATAACCCTATCTTTAAAATTTTAAAACTTATTGAATGTATTAAAAAAAATCTTGTTGAATAATTTTAATTCAAATAACTTAATTCATGTCACTTTCTAATACATTCTATGGTTGAAATACAGGAAGTTAACTGGACTGATATTGAAGAAATAATTAAAAAACTTTCTGAACGTATTTTAGAATTAAATCGAACTTTTTCTAGTATCAGTACTGTGAGCCGTGGTGGCTTAATCCCTTCTAGATTAATTGCTGATGCGCTGAATATTAAAAAAATTTATGTTGATCAGAATAAAATTTCATCTGATTCTTTGTTTGTTGATGACATTTTTGACAGCGGTAAAACATTCAATGATGTTCTTTTACGTGTGGATGATGACTCTAAAATTATTTTTACTACTTTATACGCTAGACGTGGAATGACGTATCCTGATCAATTAATTTATGGCGAAGAAACATTTGATGACTCATACGTTGTTTTCCCTTGGGATAAATTAGAATTTAAAAATAACAATTAAATTTATTTTTAATTACTCATTGTAATTGATAATATTATTTTTTTAATTTAGTAAACAATATGCATATGACGGTGTATATGACGGATACATGATATTGGATCTGTCATTTGTATGTTGTAGGCCTATTGAATGACCTATCTCATGCGTCATTATTGTTTCTACACTTTCTACATCATACAATTGAAAACTACCATCACAAGTATAATCTCCCAATGCTACTTCAACAACCCCCTTTCCAAGATGCGCGTGTCCTAATACGCCTTCACCCATATCTCGTACTACCCAAGTTATCCATACATTAGCTTCATGTTTTAATTTGGTGGTTTCAAATATCATTTTTGCTTTTTGATTATTTGTTTCCAATTCTTTAGATTCCCAAAATTTGAATGTATTTTCTAATGTACTCACATGATCTAATGGAAGTCCTATAGGTTGTTCATTTATGTACACTTTGTATTTGATGATGTACACGTCATTGATTATTTCATATGTTGGGTCTGGAAATTCAGATGATGACATTTGTACTTGTTGTTCAAAATTCCATTTTACATAATCTCTAAGAAATTTTTTAATTACATCTTGACTTGGATTTGAATATTCTATGTATCTTTTTTCTTTAGATATGTTATTTTTGATGTCTCTGAGATATTTATTGAATAACCATTCTTCATAATCTAATTCTTTCTGTGTTTTTTGTATTATTTTATCTGATTTGATAAATTTATTTTCTATTAACCAATTCATATTTTTAAAAAATTCCTCATTTGGAATTTCTCCCTGACTCCACGCATTTAGATTTCCTTTAACCCATGATAACATTTTTAATTCTTTTGTATTTTCAAATGAACTTTCCTTTGGAATTTT
>Ga0209709_10004367_pt1 | contig 11426 bp, 10 predicted proteins | sample ArcticOcean_MG_C_2_FD_187435 | JGI IMG/M metagenome (GOLD analysis project Ga0209709, IMG submission 187435) | Marine microbial communities from western Arctic Ocean - ArcticOcean_MG_CB4_136 (SPAdes) (version 2) | ecosystem: Environmental > Aquatic > Marine > Oceanic | place: Arctic Ocean... | reverse complement strand
CTAGTTTCATTTTTTTTTGATAATTTTTTTAAATGTTTTTTTATAAATTTTTTGTTTTGCGATTTAAGACCACTATCACACCCTGCAATAGACGTTACTCCAGGTTCATTAACACCTGCATAAGCATTCCCACTCAACAACAAACCCAGAACCACGATCCCTAAAAGTTTTTTCACTATTAAATGTTATCAAAAGACTTGAGAATTAACCATCTGATTTATCTCTAAAGTCTCTAGTCTGGACACTAGTTCGTTGCTTAATTTGATGAGTCTTTATGCAATTTATTTTTTATGAATTTGAAATTGTCCGCATAACTAGTGTAAGCTAGTGTGAGCTAGTGTGAGGTAGTGTGTCCCTCAAGTGCATAATTTAAGCGCCTTTTTTCCCCTACACTTATATAGACATCAAATAAAAAAGCTGTATTTTAAAAATATGGCAGATAAATCTTTAAATGAAATAAGAAATACATTTTTAGAATATTTTGAAAAAAATGATCATAAGATAGTTGAGTCTAGCAATTTAGTTCCAAATAACGATCCAACATTAATGTTTGCGAATTCTGGTATGGTACAGTTCAAAAATGTATTTACTGGACTAGAGAAAAGAGATTACATTAGAGCAACAACCTCACAAAAATGTGTACGTGCAGGAGGAAAGCACAATGACCTTGAAAACGTAGGTTATACACCGAGACATCACACATTTTTTGAAATGCTTGGAAATTTCTCCTTTGGAGATTATTTTAAAGAAGAAGCAATTTCTTATGCATGGAATTTAATAACTAAAGAATTTGGAATTGATAAAAATCTTCTTTACGTAACAGTATACCATGATGATGAGCAAGCTTTTAACTATTGGAAGAAAATAGCTGGTTTTAGTGATGATAGAATAATTAAGATAGCAACATCTGATAATTTTTGGTCTATGGGTGATACAGGTCCTTGTGGACCATGCTCTGAAATTTTTTATGATCATGGAGACCATTTAGAAGGCGGATTACCTGGTACGAAAAATGAAGATGGTAATAGATTTATAGAGATATGGAATTTAGTATTCATGCAATATGAGCAAATTTCAAAAGATAAAAGAATTAACCTTCCAAAACCATCTGTTGATACCGGTATGGGGCTTGAAAGAATTGCAGCATTATTGCAAGGAACCCATGATAACTATGAAACTGATCATTTTAAAAAATTAATACAATCAGCATCAGATTCATTAAATGTTAAAGTTGATGAATCAAATCAATCTAGTTTTAGAGTAATAGCGGATCATTTACGAGCAAGTTCTTTTTTATTAGCAGAAGGAGTTTTACCTTCCAATGAAGGTAGAGGATATGTGCTTAGAAGAATTATGAGACGTGGAATGAGACATTCACACTTGTTGGGTTCTAAGAAGCCAATTTTCTATGATATTTTTAAAACATTATTAGAGCAAATGTCTAATAATTATCCTGAACTAGAAAGAGCGCAGTCATTAATTAAAGAAACTTTAAAAACAGAAGAGGAAAAATTTTTAGTTTTATTAGATAGAGGAATAAAAATATTAAATGAGGAACTAGATAAAGTAGAAAAAGTATTACCAGGCGAAGTTGCCTTTAAACTTTATGATACATTTGGTTTCCCATTAGATTTAACAGAAGATATTTTAAAAAATAAATCACTAACTGTTGACAATAAAAAATTTGATTTATTAATGAAAGAAAGTAAAGAGCTTGCAAAGAAAAATTGGAAAGGATCAGGTGATAGCTCAGTGGATCAAATATGGTTTGATATAAAGGATCGTTTAGGAGCAACTGATTTTTTAGGATATGCTGCTGATAAAGCGGAAGGTATAATAACTCTAATTCTTAAGAACAATAAAGAAGTCCATGACCTTCAAGAAAATGATGAAGGAATTATAATTACAAATCAAACACCTTTTTATGGTGAATCTGGCGGACAAGTAGCTGATACAGGATCAATTTCTGATGAAAATTTTGAATTTAAAGTGTTGGATGTTCAAAAAAAGCTAGGAGATTTGTTTGTACATTACGGGAAAGTTAAAAAAGGTTCAATTAAACTAAATGATAGTGTTGAATTAAAAATAGACACTCAAAGAAGAAATAATATTAGAGCTTATCATTCTGCTACTCATTTATTACACGAGTCGTTACGAAGAGTTTTGGGAGATCATGTAACTCAAAAAGGATCACTAGTTCAATCTGATCGATTAAGATTTGACTTTAGTCACATGAAGCCTATTTCAGAAGACGAGATTAAAAAAGTTGAATTTCATGTTAATTCAATAATCCAAAAAAAAACTGATGTTAAAACAAGACTAATGACACCCAAAGAAGCAGTTGAGAAAGGTGCCTTAGCTTTATTTGGAGAAAAATATGGTGATGAGGTTAGAGTTTTATCAATGGGAGATGATGAGGGTCAATTCTTTTCAACAGAATTATGTGGAGGAACACATATTTTAAATACAGCTGATATTGGAAAATTTAAGATAATAGGCCAATCATCTATAGCTGCTGGTGTAAGAAGAATTGAAGCATTAAGAGACGCCCAATTAGAAGACTTTTTAAAAGATAAAGAAAATATATCTAATTTGTCAAATCAAAAGAATGAAGCAACTGTAAAAGAATTAACATTAAAAATTATTGATTTAGGTGGAAAACCCAATCTTCAAAATAATGATCTAACATCCTTAATTAAAGAACTTAATAAACAATTTGATCAACTTTCAGTTGGCTCAATCTTAAAAGATAAAAAAAAAAATAAAATTAAAGATCAAGTTATTAATGGGATTAAAGTTAGGTTTCAAAATATCTTAGATTTACCATTTAAAGATTTGCGTAAGTTGATTGATGAAGGAAAAAAAGAAATTGGAGAAGGATTGGTAATAATTTATGCAATCAATGATAATAAAGTTGGATTAGCCGTAGGTGTTACCAAAACATTAGAAGGTAAATTTGATGCTGTAAAAATTGTTAGAGCAGGTTCTGAGATTATTGGTGGTAAAGGTGGAGGTGGAAGAGCTGACTTTGCTCAAGCAGGTGGAACACTACCTGATAAAATTCAAGAATCTTTTGAAAATATTAAAAAATTAATTAATTAAGCTTTTTTTTAAGCTGACTATCTAGTTCATCTAAGAATTGATTGGTAGTTAAATAATTACTTGAAGGACTAATTAAGATAGCTAAGTCTTTTGTCATTGATCCATTTTCTACACAATCTATACAAACTTTTTCTAATGTAGTTGAAAATTTAATTAAATCATCGTTACCATCTAATTTTCCTCTGTGGGCTAAACCTCTAGTCCAAGCAAAAATTGAAGCAATGGGGTTGGTTGAAGTTTCCTTACCTTGTTGATGCATTCTGTAATGCCTTGTGACAGTTCCATGCGCAGCTTCAGCTTCCATAGTTTTTCCATCAGGAGCAAGAAGAACACTTGTCATTAAACCTAAAGATCCATATCCTTGTGCAACTGTATCTGACTGCACATCTCCATCATAATTTTTACAAGCCCAAATGTATTTACCACTCCATTTCATGGCGCAAGCAACCATATCATCAATTAATCTATGCTCGTATTTAATATTAAGTTTTTCAAAATCTGTTTTAAATTCTTTATCAAAAATTTCTTGGAAGATATCTTTGAATCTACCATCATAAATTTTTAAAATAGTATTTTTTGTAGAAAGATAAACAGGCCATTTTTTAATTATTCCATAATTAAAGCATGATCTTGCAAAGTCTTCTATAGATTTATCTAAATTATACATTGATAAAGCAATCCCAGGCCCAGGAAAATTAAAGACTTCATATTTAATTTCATCACTACCATTTTCTGCGGTCCACTTAACTTCCATTTTTCCTTTTCCAGGCACCTTAAAGTCTGTTGCTCTATATTGGTCACCAAAAGCATGTCTTCCGATAATTAAAGGATCAGTCCATGTAGGAACAAGTTTTGGAATATTTTTACAAATTATAGGCTCTCTAAATACTGTTCCACCAAGAATATTTCTGATAGTTCCATTTGGTGACCTCCACATCTTTTTTAATTTAAATTCTTCGACACGTGCTTCATCTGGTGTAATAGTTGCACATTTAATTCCGACATTATGCTCTTTAATTGCTTTAGCTGAATCTATTGTTATTTGGTCATCAGTATCATCTCGGCTCTTCATACCAAGATCATAGTATTTAATATCCAAATCTAAATATGGTAAAATCAGTTTATTTTTAATAAATTCCCAAATGACTCTAGTCATTTCGTCACCATCTAGTTCAACAACTGAATTTTTAACGTTTATTTTAGCCATAAATGAATAATATATATTAGTAATTGTAATTTAGTGCTTTATATACATATTAATAAAAAATTATCAAATAGAAGCTTATGTTAGAGAAAATTTTCCCAAAAATTCATGCTGAAGGATATAAATTTTTAGCAATAGCTATTTTTATAACAATCTTTTTGTATTTCTTAAGCACTTTTTTAGGATTAATTGGTTTAGTATTATCTGTATGGGTTTATTATTTTTTTAGAGACCCAGATCGAATTTCAATAAATGATGAAAATTATCTAACAAGCCCAGCAGACGGTGAAGTTCTAATGGTGCATGAAGTAGATGGACCAAAGGAGTTAGGTCTAGAAGGTAAAAAATTTACAAAGATAAGTATCTTTATGAATGTTTTTGATTGTCATGTTAACAGAACTCCTTGTGAAGGTAAAATTTCAGAAATAATTTATAAGCCAGGTAAATTTTTCAATGCATCACTTGATAAAGCAAGTGAAGATAATGAAAGAAATTATTACAAGATAATAAATAATCAGGGTGAAGATGTTATTGTTGTTCAGATTGCTGGTTTAATAGCAAGGAGAATTGTTTGTGAAACTAATAAAGACCAACAACTTCAACAGGGTGAGAGAATTGGAATGATTAGATTTGGAAGTAGAGCCGATGTTTATTTTGAAAATTATGAAACATTAGTAAAAGTAGGACAAAAGACAATTGCTGGTGAAACACTATTAGCTAAAAAGTAGCTTATGGAACAACCAAAAAATAATTTCAAAATTGTTTCAGATAAAAAAGCAAGAATGCTTTTGCCTAATGCACTAACATTAATAAATGTTTGTATTGGATTGAGTTCAATTAAATTTGCATTGGATGCAAAATTTGAACTATCTATTATAGCAATTATCTTTGCAGCAGTCTTCGATACATTAGACGGTAGGGTTGCAAGATTATTAAAAGGAACTTCATTAGTAGGAAAAGAATTAGACTCATTAGCAGATCTAATTAGTTTTGGCGTGGCTCCTGCTTTTATAATGTATTTCTGGTCATTAAATAATTTAGGTAAATTTGGTTGGTTGCTTACAATGATTTATGTGGTTTGTGTGGCTCTTAGACTTGCACGATTTAATGTAAGTTCTAACTCAGAACCATCATGGAAAGATAGTTATTTTGAAGGCGTTCCCTCTCCTGCTGGTGGAATATTAATATTAATGCCATTAATATTTAGTTTAAGTGAGATAAGTTTAATTAATATTAATTATAATATTATAGTTCCAATATTCTTTATTTTGATTTCATTTTTATTGATCAGCAAAATTCCTACATTTGCATTTAAAAAGATAGTGGTACCGCGTAGAATGACAATTTTTGCTTTATTTAGTATTGTGTTATTTTTTGGACTTTTATTAGTTTATACATTTAAAGTTTTAATTATTTGTGGGCTGATCTATACTTGCTTAATTCCAATTGGATATTTTAATTATCAAAAAATTTATAAGCAAAAAATTTTAAGTGGCGAAAATGATGATAGTGACGAATTAGAAGACATACTCTAGATGAAAAAGAATGTAATTGTATCTCTAGCTGATTCAAATTATTTTGAACTACTTAATGAATTAATAAATTCAATTAAAAGCTTTGAAAAAAGTAAAGATATAGCTATCTGCATTCTAGATGCTGGTTTAACAAAGGATCAAAGGAGCGTATTATCTAAAAAAGTTGATGACATTAAATCAGCAGAATGGGATATAGAGGTTTCGGACTTTAAAATTAAAGGAAAAGAATGGTTAAAGAGTCAAGTATCGAGAGCTTTTCTTCCTAAATACTTTCCAGACTATGAAAAATACCTATGGATTGATTGTGATGCTTGGGTGAATGATTGGAACTCTGTTGAATTATATTTTGAAGCCTGTGAAAATGGAAAATTAGGAATTACACAAACATTGGGACCAGGATATAAAATAATGTCAAAAGTAAATTGGCTATTTGGAAAAGTAGCAATAATCAAATCTCAAAATTTTAAACATGCGGTGAAATCAAAAATTGGAATTAATAAAGCAAGAAAATTAGCTTTTGCCCCACATATAAATATTGGAGTTTTTTCTTTAGAAAAAAATTCACCAGGATGGGCTTCTTGGCAGAAAAATCTTGAGCAAACATTAAAGAGTGGAAATATTTTTGGTTCAGAAGGTCTTGCTATCAATATGTCGGTATATATAGATGAACTAGAAACTGAATTTTTACCATTAAACTGTAATTGGATCGCTAGTAATTTATTACCTAAATTTGATGAAATAAAAAATAAATTTGTTGAACCTTATTTACCAAATTATGAAATAGGTATTATGCATTTAGCTGCTGGAATTTGGGATGGTGATAAAGATATGAGGCTAGATAAAGAAGTTAAGATTAAGATTCAATCTGTTCAAAATAAATTATTATCTAAAAGTCTAAGGTTTGGTCATTAATTGAAAAAGAATAGAATTTCTAAGAACTGGATTAATAAGCAAAAAAGAGACATTTATGTGAGACAATCTCAAGTAGATGGTTATAGAGCAAGATCAGCTTATAAATTAATAGAAATTGATGAAAAATTTAAAATATTAAAAAACGGAATTTCTGTAATTGATTTGGGAGCTTCACCAGGTAGTTGGTCTCAATATATTGCACGGACAGTCAAAAGCGGAAGATTAGTTTCAATTGATATAAAAGGTATGGAGGAAATAGATAATACAATCCAAATCAAGGGTGATTTTACAGAGGCCGATTCTAAGGAAAAGATTAAAGGATTTTTTAAATCAAAAGTTGATGTTGTAGTGTCTGATATGGCTGTTAACACAACAGGTATAAAAGATATTGATGCGATTTATACAGGTGAACTGGCAATGGAAGCAATGAACTTTGCTAATGAAATGCTAGTAAAAGAAGGACGTTTTGTCTCTAAAATTTTCTTAGGTTCTTCATTTAATGAGATAGTTGCTTTAGGAAAAAAAATATTTAAAGAAGTTAAGGTTTTTAAACCTAAGGCTAGTAGAAAAGAATCTAAGGAAAGTTTTATTATTTGTAAAATATTGAGATAGAGACTTTAATTTTAAAAAGAATCATATATAAATTATTATGGATCCTATAAAAGAAGCTCTCACTTTTGATGACGTCACAATGGCTCCAAAATACTCGGAAGTTTTACCTTCTGAGGTTGATACGAGCACAAAATTATCTTCTAATTTAACCTTAAAAATACCATTATTATCCTCTGCAATGGATACAGTAACTGAGAGTAAAATGGCTATAGCTATAGCTAAAGCTGGAGGCATAGGTGTTATACATAGAAATCTAGGCATTAAAGAACAAATTAGGGAAATTAAAAAAGTTAAAAAGTTAAAATTATTGGTTGGGGCGGCTGTTGGAGCTGGTCCTTTAGAACTTAAAAGAGCAGAAGCCATCTTAAAAGAAAAAGTAGATTTAATTGTGGTAGATACTGCACATGGACACAGTAAAAAAGTTGCAGAAATTATAAAAGCAATAAAAAAAATAAAAAAAAATAAAACAACTTTATGTGCGGGAAACATAGCAACAGCTGAAGCTGCAAAATTTTTAATAAAATTAGGGGTAGATATTATTAAAGTTGGAATTGGGCCAGGATCAATTTGCACAACCAGGTTAGTGGCAGGCATTGGTGTGCCACAACTAAGTGCAATATTAGAAGTTAAAAAAGGGGTAAAAAATAATAAAACTAAAATTATTTCAGATGGAGGAATTAAATATTCAGGCGATATAGCTAAAGCATTATCTGCTGGAGCAGACGCTGTGATGATAGGTTCTTTGTTTGCGGGTAGTAGAGAGACACCGGGTAAATTGATTAAAAAAAATGGAAAATTATTTAAAAGTTTTAGAGGGATGGGTTCAGTTGGTGCAATGAATAAAGGATCAGCAGATAGATATTTCCAAAAAAAACAAAAGGATCTCTCTAAGTATGTACCAGAGGGTGTGGAAGGTTTTTCAAAATATAAAGGTGACGTTAAAAGTATAATTTATAAATTAATTGGTGGATTAAAATCATCAATGGGATACTTGGGGGCAACAAAAGTGCCTATACTTAAAAACAAACCTAATTTTGTAAAAATAACTAAAGCAGGTTTTTATGAAAGTATGGTTCACAATGTTGATGAGGTAACAAAGGACAATAAATACTCATGATAAAAAAGATTAAATTAATACCTATTTTTTTTATAATTATAAATTTAATGAATTCTGCATTAGCTGAAAATACTTTTTTTGAGGAAGGAAAAATAAAATATAATGAAAAAAAATATGAAGAATCAAAATTTTTATTTCAAAGAAGTGTAGTTTTTAATCCTAAAGATCAGAACTCATACTTATATTTAGCTAAAATTTATAATCATGAAGACAATAAGAGAGAAGAGCAAAAAAATATTAACACTGTACTTTTGTTGGACCCAAAAAATGAAGAAGCAAATTATTTATTAATGGAAATAGAACTTAAAAATTCAAATTATTCAAAAGTTAAAGAATTAGCAGAAATTTTCTCTCAAATTTGTGATAAATTATGTGATAAAAAAAATTCAATTCTTGAATCCTTAAAAAATTTGGAACCTAAAAATGAGTCTTAGTAGTAATCTAAGCAAAGTCTTAATAATAGATTTTGGATCTCAATTTACACAACTAATTACTCGTAGAATAAGAGAATTTGGCGTTTTTTCAGAAATTATTAGTCATAAAAAAATTAATATTAACAAAATCTTTAAAGAAAACATAAGTGGAATTATTCTCTCTGGAGGCCCCCTTAATGTTTATGAAAATGATAAATTTAAATTTGATAGAAAAATTTTAAAATTAGGAGTACCGGTTCTTGGAGTGTGCTTTGGGCATCAAATACTATCAAAAGAATTAGGTGGAAAGGTTAAAAAATCAAAACATAGAGAGTTTGGTCTTGCAACAATAACTAAAGTTTCAAATAGTATTTTAACAAAAAATTTTTTTAATAAAGTTAATACTAGTAATGTTTGGATGAGTCATGCTGACCAGGTGTCTAAAATGCCCAAAGGTTTTAAGGTGGTCGCATCGACAAAAAACTCAAAATTAACCATAATCGAAAATTCTAAAGATAATTTTTATGGTGTTCAATTCCATCCAGAAGTTACACACACTCCTAAAGGAAAAATTTTATTACACAATTTCCTTTTTTTAATATGTAAAGTTAAAAAAAATTGGTCCTCTAAAGATCAAAAATTAAAATTAATAAAAGAAATTAAAGATCAAGTAGGTAATAACAAAGTAATTTGTGGGCTATCAGGTGGAGTAGATAGCAGTGTAGTTGCACAACTTTTGAGTAAAGCAATTGGCAAAAACTTAACTTGTATATTTGTTAATAATGGTCTCCTAAGAAAAAATGAAGAAACACAAGTAGTTAATACATTTAAAAAAAAATTAAAGATGAATTTAATTTATGTTAATGCCGAAAAAGAATTTATTATAAAACTTACAAATGTTTCCGACCCAGAAAAAAAAAGGAAAATAATTGGAAACTTATTCATTAAGATTTTTGAAAGATATGCAAAAAAGATTAAAAATGTAAAATTTCTTGCGCAAGGCACTCTTTATCCTGACTTGATTGAAAGTAAATCAGTAACTGGTAGCCAAACCTCAAAAATAAAATCGCATCATAATGTAGGCGGTCTACCCAAAAGAATGAAATTAAAATTGGTAGAACCTCTTAAGTTTTTATTTAAAGACGAAGTTAGAAAATTAGGATTGGAACTTAACTTGTCAAAAGATATAATATCTAGACATCCATTTCCAGGACCTGGGTTAGCAATAAGAATGCCAGGTATTATAACTAATGAAAAAATTAAAATTTTAAAAGAAGCAGATTTTTATTTTATTAAAGCTTTAATAGATCATGGATTATATCATAAAATTTGGCAGGCTTATGCAGCCCTACTTCCAGTTAAGACAGTAGGTGTTATGGGGGATAATAGAACTTACGAACATATTTGTTTATTGAGAGCTATTACATCTGAAGACGGGATGACAGCTGACTTTTTTGATTTCCCAAAAGGCTTTATGCAATCTATCTCAAACCAAATTATTAATAATATCAAAGGAATTAATAGAGTAGTTTATGACGTTACATCAAAGCCCCCAAGCACTATTGAGTTAGAATAATAATTTACTATAGAATATATGATATTATGAACAAATTTTTGAAAATTAAGCAAAAAAAAAATAAATCAAAAATTATTTGCCTCACCGCTTACTCTAAAAATATAGCATCTATTATAGACAAGCATTGTGATATCATTCTAGTAGGAGATTCTCTGGGCTCTGTACTTTATAATTTTTCTTCTACAAAAAAAGTGACATTAGACATGATGATTGAACATTCTAAAAGTGTAAGAATGGGTGTTAAAAAAAGCTTAATGGTAGTGGACATGCCTCATAATACTTACCGAAACGCAAAAGAAGCTTTAAATAACGCAAAAAAAATAATTTCTAAAACAAAATGTGATGCTGTTAAACTTGAAGGTGGTAAAAAAGTTATTCGAACAATTAAAACACTAATTAGGAATAAAATTCCAGTTATGGGACACTTAGGAGTGTTACCGCAATCTGCAAAAAACTTTAAATTTAAAGGAAAAGAAACAACAGAAAGAAAAATTATTTTAAGAGATTCTAAACTTTTAGAAGAAGCTGGTGTATTTTCAATTGTTTTAGAGTGTATCGAAAGCTCTTTGTCAAAAGAAATTACAAAAACAATAAATATACCCACGATTGGAATTGGTGCCTCGTCATATTGCGATGGGCAAGTTTTAGTTACAGATGATCTTATAGGATTAAATAAAATTAGTGCTAGATTTGTTAAAAGATTTTCAAATATTGAAAAACAAATAAATGAAGCTGCATTAAAATTTAAGAAAGATGTGGTTACAAGTAAGTTTCCTACTAAGAAACATTCATACCAAATTAAAAATATTGTTTAAATGTCTCGTTAATTGACAAAACACCATAATCATTTAATCCACCAATTATCAATTGAAGTGCTACTATTAAGATAAAACCTAAGCCTACATAGGCTATCCATAAATGTTTTTGAATATAATTTGCTAAATAAGTATCTAAT
>Ga0209709_10004366_pt1 | contig 11427 bp, 11 predicted proteins | sample ArcticOcean_MG_C_2_FD_187435 | JGI IMG/M metagenome (GOLD analysis project Ga0209709, IMG submission 187435) | Marine microbial communities from western Arctic Ocean - ArcticOcean_MG_CB4_136 (SPAdes) (version 2) | ecosystem: Environmental > Aquatic > Marine > Oceanic | place: Arctic Ocean... | reverse complement strand
CATGTCAATACCATGCCCAATTGCATGCATTATATCTTCAGGCGTCCCAACACCCATTAGGTATCGTGGTTTATTTTGTGGCATTTTTGGAGTTATAAAGGCAGTAATCTTCTTCATCTCAGTTTTTGACTCTCCTACAGATAACCCACCTATTGCATAACCATCAAAACCAATATTTGAGAGTTGTATTAATGAGTCTTCTCTTAAGTCCTCATACATTCCACCTTGTATTATTCCAAATAGTGCATTTTTACTACCTAAAAAGCTTTCTTTACTTCGATAAGCCCATTCTTGACTGAGTAGCATTGAGCTTTTGGCTTCCTCATATGTTGCCGGGTAAGGAGTGCATTCATCAAATATCATTGCTATATCAGCATTAAGTTTTTTTTGAATCTCAATAGATTCTTCAGGACCAAGAAAACATTTATTGCCGTTGATTGGGGATCTAAAAGTAACCCCTTTCTCAGTAATTTTTCTCATTTTACCCAAGCTCCACACTTGGAAGCCGCCAGAATCTGTGAGCATAGGCCTTTTCCAATTGATAAATTGATGAAGCCCTTTATGTTTTTTTATAATCTCCAATCCTGGACGAAGCCAGAGATGAAAAGTATTCCCTAGAATAATTTCAAAATCCATTTCTTCTAACTCATGAGGGCTAATTGATTTTACAGCCCCGTAGGTACCAACTGGCATAAAGACAGGCGTATTAACTTCACCATATGAAAGTTTTAATAGACCTGATCTTGCATTTCCATCTTGAGAGATAAGTTTAAATTTCATGTTTAGTGGGTAAATAGGTAAATTTGATTTATTATCATTATAAATAGAATATCTATTAATAACGATGAATATTAAGCAATTCTAGGATAAAATTTTAAATAAATATGGCTATAAAAAAAGAAAATTTAAAAAAAGATGCCGAGGTAAAAAATAAATTTTATCTCCTTCCTAACTTATTTACGACAGGATCGTTATTTGCTGGATTTTATTCTATTGTTCAAGCAATGAATGGCCGATATGATCATGCAGCCATTGCTATTTTTATTGCCTTTATTCTAGATGGTTTAGATGGTAGGGTTGCAAGACTGACAAACACACAAAGTGCATTTGGTTCCGAATTTGATAGTTTATCGGATATGGTTTCTTTTGGGGTTGCTCCAGCACTTGTAATATATGTTTGGGCATTACAGCCTCTTGGCAAACTAGGCTGGATCGTTTCATTTATATACTGTACGTGCGCCGCAGTTAGACTTGCTAGATTTAATATTAAATTAGATATCGATAATAAAAAATATTTTTCTGGACTACCTTCCCCAGCAGCAGCAACATTGCTGGCTAGTTTTATTTGGATTTCTTTTGATAATGGAATAAGTGGAAATGAAATATTTCTAGGTTTCTTTCAGATGCAATGGTTTGCATTGATAATAACTCTTTTTGTTGCATTATCAATGACAGCAGATATTGATTTTTATAGTGGTAAAGATATAAACTTTAGGAATAGCCAACCTTTTGTTGTAATTCTTCTGATAGCATTCGTATTTGGTTTAATATCTCATAATCCAGCAGAGATTATTTTTATAATCGCCTTTGGATACGCGTTATCTGGATACTTTAATTTAATGAGAGTAAAATTTAAAGCTAGTAATAAGCTTTTAGATGTTGATATATTCGATGAAAAATAAATTAATAATATTTGATACTACATTGCGTGATGGCGAACAAAGCCCTGGCGCATCAATGACTCAAGAAGAAAAAGTTAGGATTGCAAAACAGCTTGAAAAATTAGGTGTCAATGTGATCGAGGCTGGTTTTGCAGCAGCAAGCCCTGGGGACTATGAGGCTATTATGGCTGTAGCAAAAATAATAAAAAAATCAACTGTTTGTTCTTTAGCGAGGGCACTTGAATCTGATATCCAGAAAGCTGGAATGGCTATCGAGCCGGCAGCTAATAAGCGAATCCACACTTTTATTGCAACAAGTAAGATTCATATGGAAAATAAATTAAGAATGAAGCCAGATCAAGTTCTTAATCAGGCTGTAAAATCTGTTCAATGGGCTCTCTCTTATACAGAGGATGTAGAATTTTCTGCTGAAGATGCTGTTAGGTCAGATATAGATTTTCTTGTTGAAGTGTTTGACGCTGTGATTCAGGCAGGAGCTAAAACAATCAATGTTCCAGATACGGTCGGTTACTCTATCCCAGATGTGTGGGGGAAACGTATGAAAACATTAATAGAGAAGGTCCCCAATTCAGATAAAGTGGTATGGTCAACGCATTGTCATAATGATCTTGGGATGGCTGTAGCCAATTCACTATCAGCTGTTTTAAATGGGGCTAGACAAGTTGAATGCACAATTAATGGGCTTGGAGAGAGGGCAGGAAATGCTAGCTTAGAAGAAATTGTTATGGCTGTTAAAACAAGAAAAGATATTTTTAATCTTGAATCACAGATTAACACTCAGCAAATTGTGCCAACATCTCGATTAGTTTCTACGATTACAGGCTATCCAGTTCAGCCCAATAAGGCAGTAGTTGGAGCAAATGCATTTGCTCATGAATCAGGAATTCATCAGGATGGTGTTTTAAAACATAGAGAAACATACGAAATAATGCTTGCTCAAGATGTTGGTTGGGGAGCTAATAAAATTAGCCTCGGAAAACTTTCAGGAAGAAATGCGTTTAAAAGTAGACTTATTGAATTAGGCATTGAAATTGAATCTGAAGAAACATTTAACGCCACATTCGATCGATTTAAATTGCTAGCCGATAAAAAATCAGAAATTTTTGATGAAGATATTCATGCTTTAGTTAGCGAGGAGTATGTCGAAAAATCGTATGACTTATACAAATTAATTGGACTAAAGACCGCATCAGAATCAGGTAAGACGCCTATTTCTGAAATTGAGATGATGATGGATGGAAAAAATCATAAATCTAGTGCGGAAGGAAGTGGTTCTGTTGATGCAGCATTTAAAGCTATTGAATCAATTGTTAAATCACAAGCAGAACTATTATTATTTTCAGTAAATAATATAACTTCTGGAACAGACTCTCAAGGAGAGGTTACTGTTCGTTTATCAAGAGGTGGAAGAATAGTAAATGGTCAAGGCTCAGATACAGATATTGTTATCGCATCTGCAAAAGCTTATATAAGTGCGCTTAATAAATTACACTCGAAATATGAACGTGCTCACCCTCAAGTATAGAAGAGATATTTTTTGAATTTAGCTATTTTTGACTTAGATAATACCCTCCTTGATGGAGATTCTGATTACAATTGGGGCCTTTTCTTAATTCAGGAAGGACTGGTTGATAAAAAAAATCATGAGGATTCTAATAAGAAATTTTATGCTGACTATAATGCGGGTAAATTAGATATCTATGAATTTACTGAATTTCAATTTAGATTTTTCAAGGATAATCCAAGAAAATTACTTGATAAACTCCTTGCACGTTATATCGACGAAGTTGCAACATCTATGATAACGAAAAAGGCAAGGAATCTTGTTGCCGAGCATAGAAATAATGGAGATGAATTACTAATAATTACTGCAACTAATAGCTATATAACCAAACCTATTGGTGATTTATTTGGTATAGATGATTTAATTGGAACTGATCTTGAAGAGGTTGGCGGAGAATTTACTGGTAAAGTTAAAGGTATTCCTTCATTTAAAGAAGGTAAGGTCGATAGATTAAATTTATTGTTAAAACAAAAAAAACTTACTTTCGAAGATTTCGAACAAATTTTCTTTTATAGCGATTCTCAAAATGATTTACCCTTACTTAGGGCTGTTAGCAATCCAGTAGCAGCAAATCCTGACGAAGTATTAAAGAAGGAAGCAGTTAAGAATAAATGGCCAATAATTTCTTTAAGATAAGTTTTTAATTGAGTAAAATTTCTAAAACAAACTTTGTGCCAAAATAAGATAAAATAAGAAATATAAAAGCAATAAGAGAAATTACTACTGCTTTTTTACCCCTCCATCCGTATTTAATTCTTCCTAATAACAAAGAGCCATAAGTTATCCATGCCATAAAAGAGAAAATAGTTTTGTGATTCCATACCATTGAAGTACCAAAAACCTCGTTTGTAAATAAAATACCTGTAAATAGAGTTATTGATAAAAGAATAAAACCAAACCAATAAATTTTAAATAAAATATCTTCCATTGATAGTAATGAAAAATTATTAGTGAGATTCTCAGAAGTTTTATTTTTTTTAGTTAGATTATTTTCAAATAGTAAAATAAAGATTGAAAATATAGCTCCTACAGTTAGGAGGCTGTAAGACAAAATTGCAATAATTATATGAATTATTGAATTTATTGACATTTGAATTTCAATGTACTGATCATCTTTTAATAATGGATGGCACAACATAATTAAAATAGCTGGAGTGAGGGTGAGGTTTTCCAAGCCAATAGATTGTATTTTTCTATTTACCAAATAATAAAAACACACAGTTACCCAACTAACTATCAGTAATGAATTTGAAAAATTTAAATTAATACCATTAGATAATGTTGTTATATATATAAGTGAAGCGTGTGTTATTAGGCCAGTTATTAATGCAAAACTTGCCAAGCTGTTCTTTGTTGTTTTATTGAAAAACAAAATCAAACATGGAATTATGTATAAAACTAGTGAAAGCAGAAGTAATGTTAAGTATTCCATAAGTATTGTTTGTTCAAAAAATTAAACACAATTATAATGGATTTCTAATATAACCGTTAATTACTAAATTAAATTGAGAATTTTAAATAATGCTTGAAAATTTAACAGAACGATTGCAGTCAGTAATAAAAACTATACGTGGCCAGTCTCGTTTTAGCGAAGAAAATATAAGTAACGCCATGAGGGAGGTGAGAATCGCTTTAATTGAGGCAGATGTTGCTTTGCCTGTTGTAAAATACTTTATTGATCGTGTAAAAGAAAAGGTATTAGGCACTGAGGTTTTAAAGAGTGTAACACCTGATCAGGCTATTATTAAAATTGTTCAAGATGAATTAACAGGCTTGATGGGTAATGAAAATGTTGGATTAGATTTATCAACAAAACCCCCAGCAGTAATCTTAATGGCTGGTTTACAGGGGTCTGGGAAGACAACAACGGTAGCTAAATTAGCTAAAATTTTACTTGATCAAAAGAAAAAAGTTTTGGTTGCAAGTGCTGATGTTTACAGGCCTGCAGCTATTGATCAATTAAAAACTTTAGCAGCGGGACTAAATGTTGATTGTTTTGATTCATCACCAAAAGATAAACCCATTAAAATTGCTTCAGCAACCCTAGATTATGCTAAAAAATATTTCTTTGATGTAGTTATTTTTGATACCGCAGGCCGATTAGGTATTGACGAAATTATGATGAAAGAAATAAAGCAATTACATAAGATATTAATGCCAATAGAAACTTTATTTGTTGTTGATGCGATGCAGGGTCAAGATGCAGTGAACACAGCCAAAGCATTTGGAGAAGCATTACCTTTAACAGGGGTAGTTTTATCTAAGTTAGATGGTGATTCAAGAGGGGGAGCAGCTCTTTCAGTAAGGTATATCACCGATAAACCAATTAAATATATCGGAGTAAGTGAAAAAACGGATGGATTAGAGGCTTTTCATCCAGAGCGAATGGCTTCTAGAATTCTTGGAATGGGTGATATTGTTGGTTTAGTTGAGAAAGCACAAAAAAATGTTGATACAAAAGAAGCAGAGAAGCTTGCTGAAAAAGTCACATCAGGGAAAAATTTTGATTTGGATGATTTTAAAAATCAGATTTCTCAGATGAAGAAAATGGGTGGAGTCGGAGCAATGATGGATAAAATGCCTTCACAAATATCAGGCGCTGCTTCAAAAATTAACCCAGAGGATGGAGACAAGTCTTTAATTCAGATTGAGGCAATTATTAGCTCAATGACTTTTCAAGAAAGAAAAAATCCTGATGTAATTAAAGCAAAAAGGAAAATAAGAATTGCAAATGGTTCTGGGGTTCAAGTGCAAGATGTTAATCGCCTTCTTAAGCAATTTGAGGAAATGCAAAAAATGATGAAAATGTTTTCTAAAGGTGGGGTTGGTAAGATGATGAGAGGCTTAACTGGCCGATTTCCTGGTATGAACTAATTTAAATTCATAATGCCATTGACCAAGTTCTAATATTACTGGATAATTCCGGTTTCCAATGATGGGGTGTTAGCTCAGCTGGTAGAGCACCGGACTTTTAATCCGATGGTCAGGAGTTCGATCCTCCTACACCCTACCACTTTTCATGTATGACGAATTAAATGGATTATTTATATCTTTGCATAGATATTTAAAAATGAATGATGTTGACTATATTTGTAAAAATATTTTAAAATTAATAACTAGAATAACTTTATTTAAAATCTTTTAGTCTATAAATATCTCCATCGTTATTTTTTTTAATATAAATTATTATCAAATTAAATTTGTGAATTCATTCTGCAGATTTCCTAAAAGTATGTTTAAATAATGTATGAATAATTAACATACAAACAAAAAACACTATGACTCAACACACAAATTTATTACTAAATAATCAGCTTTGTTTTGCACTTTATGCTGCTACAAACTCTATTATTCGCTACTATCGTATTTATCTTAATAAGATAGGGATAACTTACACACAGTACCTGGTTTTATTGGTGCTTTGGGAGTTAGAAAATTGCAGCATAAAAGACATTGCTAAAACTTTGAAATTGGATTCGCCTACAATTACACCTATTGTTCAAAAATTAGAAAAAATGAATTTAGTCAAAAGGCAACGTTCTGATAAAGATGAAAGGATGGTATTAGTCTCTCTTACAAAAGCTGGTATAGATTTAGAAGATCAGGTGGCTGATATTCAAAATAAAGTTGCTTGTAAGACACACCTTAAAACTAAAGACTTTAATGAACTCAAAAAAACTCTAAACCAACTTGCCCAAACAATGACAGAAAAAGAGAAAAAATTAGATAGCTTATTAAAAAGTAATTAAGAGGCTGTGAACACACAACCTCTTAATTATTAAAAAGTATTAAAATTGCAATTATTCCAGACACTACTCCCGTAATAAAAGCAGTAATAATAGTTTTTTATTGATACCTCTTTATTACCCTACTGATTAGCTGTTTTGTATGGGTTTTTATAATCAGCAGTTGGGTTAGTTACAATATCACCACGAAAGCTTTGTAAATCTGCCATTAATTGGCTAATTTCATAATCAGGTACATTCCATGCATAGAATGTTTGTAGACATTCAGTCATGATGATATCAAATTCACGATCACTAATATTCAAGTGAGGGTGACTATCCTTCATATTTTTACCTCTACCAAATTCATCAGGCATATAAATTTTTGGTCCTCCTGTTCTTTCGACGACCCAATTAGTTAACATTACCTTGAATCCAGCTTTAGTATGAACAGCATCATGCACTGCTTTTAAAGCAGGGTTTGCATTTAGACCTTTATTAACATAAATTTTATCAACAAGATGGTCAACAGTTAAAGAGATATTATATGTACCACCTAATCGTGTATATAATGACTCTTCATCACCACCAGCCTTAACAACTGTTGAAAAAAATCCTATCACTAATACTGCTAATAATGAACCAAACACCTTCTGATACAAACTACTAGTTTTCTTTAACATCTTTACTCCTCCTGTAAGTAAAAAAAAACGACTTTTATTAGTATTTATACTTAGCCTTATAATATTATTAGCATACTAATCATTTGTATACAATCTATATTATAAATAAATATGAATTAATACGTATTTAGTGTGTCCACATAAATGATCAAAAAAGTCTATTTTTTAGTATTAATCTTCCTATCTCATTACTCACATAGCTATCCCGCCCAGGCAGAATTGTTTGGCTTAAGTGAATCAATGGTGCAAGTATTCGTAACATTCAAAGGTGGTGTTACTGGTTCTGGTTCTGGCATTGTGATTAAAGAAAATCATGTCGCTACAAATTGTCATATTTTTGCAGATAGTGATGGTGTTAATGTAGTTAAGCTCTATAAAACATATACGCCAATTTCTGTATATGCTGATTGGAAAAATGATTTATGTATTTTAAAGTTCGATGACTTACCTTTACCTTCTGTTAGCCTTAGAACATCAAAAGATTTAAATTATGAGGAGAAAGTTTTCTCATTAACATTTCCAAATGATAATCCAATACCTCTCCCATCTTATGGAAAAATTAAGGCGTTATATCCATTCCAAAAAAGCAATATTATAAGATCATCTGCAAGTTTTACAGTTGGCTCTAGTGGAGGTGCGTTATTTGATCTTGATTTTAATCTTGTAGGTATCACAACATTCAAAAGTCCTGGAAGAAGGGAGAATTATTACTATTGCCTTCCAGTTGATTGGATTAAAGAATTACTCAAAACTAAAGCGAAAATTGATTTAAAAAGTAACGCAGTTCCATTTTGGAGCTTACCTGAAGACCAAAAACCTTTTTTTATGAGAGTTGTCTTTCCTTTGCAGGATGAAGATTGGTTGCTTATGTTAAAAATAGCTAAATCATGGACTCAAGCTGATGAGGAAAATGCTGATGCTTGGTATTACTTAGGTTTTGCTCAAAGAAAATTGTCTAATTTAGATTTTGCCAAATTATTCTTCAAACAAGCTATAAAATTAAATGATATGCACTTAGATTCTTTAATTGAGCTAACTGAAATTGCTATTAAGCAAAAAGATAAACTGGAGTTTAATAAAGTAGTAAACTTAATATCAAAGATTGATAAAGACCTAGCAAAATCTTACTTAGAAAATAGGTTATTATGAAAAAAAATTGGCGCGCCCGAGAAGATTCGAACTCCTGACCCCTTGGTTCGAAGCCAAGTACTCTATCCAGCTGAGCTACGGGCGCAAAAACACAGATAATTGGCGCGCCCGAGAAGATTCGAACTCCTGACCCCTTGGTTCGTAGCCAAGTACTCTATCCAGCTGAGCTACGGGCGCGTGAGCGATATTATAACTTATTGGTAGGAATACTTGATTGCTTATTTTTTATAAAGTTACTTGTTAAATATACGAATCATTTTGAGCTACTATGAAGACTGATCTTGTAGCGGATGTAAAATCATACTTTATGATATTCCAACCGGCATCCTTAACAGCATCTTTTAGACGTTTTAGTGGGTAATTTTTATAACCGATTTCCCATTGGTGTCCTAATTGACCATCAACAGGCGGCTCTTTTTTAAAGCGACGTAAACCATTTCTAAATTTAAACGCTGTACTTTTTTTAACAGTATGACTATTGATATATAAATTAAGTTTTAGTTGTGGAGCATTATAAGGCACCGATAAAACTAGATAAGGAACATTGCTTTTATAAAACTTTGATAATAAATCACATGATTTTTTAAAAGGGAAATGTTCTAATACCTCACAACATAAAATACAATCTTGATTCGAATACACTTCAGGGCTAGTTTTCCATAAGTCGCCAACAATATGGGCAGTCGCTCCCAAAAGATCTCGCTTCATAAAATCAAAAGTTGTTACTTCAAAACCTGCGTTAGCAAGTAAAGCAGTTGGTACACCATATGCTGGACCAATTTCAATAATACGTTGAACAGGTAAATTTTCTAAAAGTTTAACTTGAAACCATTGATGAACGATTCTTTTTTCAGAATAGTAAGCGTACCATTGACGTTTTTGAGCATTTAATTTTGATTCATTCATTTTGGTGGATCTTTAGTTAATAATTTATTTGAAAAAAAGTATAATAATATTTCAATAAAAAGTAAATAAAATCATATGGAGAACTTAACATGGCTTTATCAATGTATGAAATTTCAATACCAATGTTTGTTAACAATTTTAATACTCTATCTCGTATTTTATTAATAGCTGAAAAGGATGCGGAGAAGAGAAAAATTGATAAAGCAGTATTTATTAATGCAAGATTATATCCTGATATGCTCCCTCTCACTAAACAAATTCAAATTGGCACAGATATGGTCAGACTTGGAATAGGTAGGTTGGCAGGTGTTAAAGCCCCTTCATTTAAAGATAACGAAGTTTCTTTCTCTGACCTACAGAAAAGGATTAAAAAAACAGTTACATTCTTAAAGAAAATTAAAGCTAAGCAAATAGATGGATCTGAATCAATAAAAATCGAATTCTCAATAAGGAAGCGAACATTTAAATTTAAAAACGGACATGCTTACTTAAGTGATTGGATTATTCCTCATTTCTTTTTTCATATGACAACTGCCTATGATATTTTAAGAGCTAATGGTGTTAAGTTAGGCAAGCGCGATTTTGTAAAAATGTAGATATTATGAAAATTATAAAATTATTAATCTTTAATTTATTATTTATCTCTAATTATCTTATGGCAACTGAAGAACCCGAATTTAATTTAGTAAAAAAAATTGAAAATTTTGAGATAAGGGAATACTCTCCTAAAATTTTAGCTCAAGTTAATATCAAAGGTAATTTTAATGATGCTTCGAACCAAGGTTTTAAAATTCTTGCAGATTATATTTTTGGTAATAATGTTTCAATAGATGGGAAATCAAAGATAGAGATGACAGCGCCGGTTGTTGTTGAACCTATCTCTGAGGTAATAGCGATGACAGCGCCTGTTATAACAGAAGGGAAAAATAAAGAATGGATAGTTTCCTTTGTTATGCCTAAAGAGTATGCATTAGAAACATTACCTCAACCAAATAACAAAGACATAAAGATTATTAGTCTGCAAAAAGAAAGATACGCAGTTATTGTTTTTACAGGTTTAGTTAGAGAGTCAAGCTATAAAAAACAGATTAAACATCTTGACGATTTTATTTCTAATTACAAGCTGGAAACTATTGGAAAAGTTCAAATTGCTAGATACAACCCTCCATGGACATTGCCGTTTTTTAGGCGAAATGAATTGATGATAAAGATAAAATAAATCTTAAAATTACATATATTTTATTTCGTAAAATCAAAACTTCTTTCAAAGTGACAACTGTAACCATCTGGATTTTTTAAAATATATTTTTGGTGTGATTCTTCAGCAGGATAAAAGTTAGTAAAAGCTATAATTTCAGTTATAACCGGATTTTCCCATTCCTTAGATTTATTAACTACATTAATTGTTTGGTGCGCGATATTTTTCTGTTCCTCATTGGTATAAAATATTGAAGACCTATATTGAGTTCCTTTATCATTACCTTGCTGGTTGATAGTTGTAGGATTATGCATTTTAAAGAAGCGAAAAAGTAAGTCTTCATAGGTTAGTTCTTTGCTATTAAATTTAATCTCTATACTTTCTGCATGACCAGTATCTCCTTTAGTTACTTCTTTGTAAGATACATTTTTTATGTGCCCACCAGAGAAGCCAACCTTGGTGTGCAAAACTCCAGGGATTTGTCTTATTAATTCCTCAAGCCCCCAATAACAGCCACCAG
>Ga0209709_10004364_pt1 | contig 11428 bp, 7 predicted proteins | sample ArcticOcean_MG_C_2_FD_187435 | JGI IMG/M metagenome (GOLD analysis project Ga0209709, IMG submission 187435) | Marine microbial communities from western Arctic Ocean - ArcticOcean_MG_CB4_136 (SPAdes) (version 2) | ecosystem: Environmental > Aquatic > Marine > Oceanic | place: Arctic Ocean... | reverse complement strand
TCCTTTCAGGCCCTGATGAAATTGAGGGACGCTTTCTCGCTGGTCCGCGATCCGACCTGCGAGGTCAAAAGTGTTTGTTTGCATCTAAGAGACTGATGCTCATTGGGTGCCTTCTGGTAGCCACTCCATCAATGACTACCGCTCAGCGTGTGGAAATTCAGCACGACGGGCGCAGTTATATCGATCTAGCGACCGCAGGTGGACGACTCGGAATGAAGGCGTATTGGTTGAGTGGCCATAAGACCTTTCGTCTCCGTAGCCAGTGGACAAATATTGATATCGGTAAGGGCAAGCGTATCCTTTATTTAAATAGCATACCTATATACTTAGGCTTTCCAACGATTGAGTCGAGCAGTCGGCTGTACATGGCTAAGGCAGACTATCAACACGTCCTTCAGCCTATCCTCACGCCGCAGGCATTTCCTGAAAAGCCTGCACTTCGACGTATCATCATTGACGCGGGGCATGGAGGCAGAGATGGCGGTGCAAAGAACGATGCTTACCGACTCCACGAAAAGGACCTCACGCTCGATGTGTCCCGACGACTTAAATCTATGTTAGAACGCAGAGGCTACGAGGTTGTCATGACTCGTGATAGCGATGTCTTTATACCACTTGAACGCCGGCCGCAGATTGCCAATCGGGCGAAGGGCGACCTCTTTATTAGTATTCACTTTAACGCCGCTGCTCGAACCACTGCGGAGGGCTATGAAACTTTTGCACTCACGCCCCAGTATCAGGCCTCTTCAAAATATTCTGAACCTGGGCGTGGTGATAGCAGTCGTTACGATGGTAATGATCAAGATCCGTGGAATACCCTGCTCGGTTACCATGTGCAGCGCTCACTGGTGCAGACTATGGGCGGCACCGATCGCGGACTAAAGCGGGCTCGTTTTCTAGTGCTCAAACATCTGGACTGCCCTGGAGTGCTACTAGAACTCGGATTCGTTTCCAATCCTGAGACGGCGCATAAGGTGCGCTCCGCTACCTTTAGACAATCGCTTGCCCAAAGCCTCTACGATGGCATTATCCAATACCATAAACGCCTACAACGGATCCCGTAGTGTATGTTCAATTTTAATAGATATTCCAGAGTGCTCTTTTCCTTCCTAAAGGAAGGGTGGTCCGTTTGCCTGACTGTTGCGGCTTATGCGCTTTTACTCCTAAGCTTCGCCATTAGCCTACCAGCTCAGACCAACGCAGCACTAGCTAAGGAGATGGTCATCGTCGTCAATCGAAACGATCCTGACTCGCTGTCCATAGGTCAACATTACGCCCGTCAGCGCGGTATCCCCGAATCACGCATCGTGCAACTCAGTGCGCCTATCAAAGAGACCATTACCATCGCAGAGTATGCGAAGACTGTGGCCAACCCATTGCTCAATGCTCTGATCGAAAATGAATGGGTCAAAGGTGTTAAAGATCGCTCAAAAGACGCCTATGGACGGGAGCGTCTTTCCGTTTCGATCCACAACATTCCGTTCGTCGTTTTGATCAAAGGCGTGCCTCTGCGCATTGCCAACGATCCGCTGCTGCTTGAGGAGAGCACCGCAAATTTGTCCGCACAGTTTCGGGTCAACAACGGCTCGGTCGATGGGGAAATTGCGCTCCTTCTCGCGCCCCCTCAGACCTCGATGACGGCGCTAGTCCCGAATCCATACTTTGAAAAAAGTAGTATATCGTCGACCGATGCAAACCGCTTACTCCGTGTTACCCGCTTGGATGGGCCGACCAAGGCAAATGTGATAAATCTAATCGACCGCACACTTAAAGCCGAGAAAATCGGGCTCATGGGGCGTGCCTATATAGATACAGGTGGTCCTCATGCAAAAGGGGACGAGTGGATTCGTGCGGCTGGTGCCATTGCCGAAGCAGCATTTTTTGATATTGATTACGAGACGAGCAAGCGCGCCATGAATCACCGCGATCGACTCGATGCGCCAGCGATCTACATGGGCTGGTATCGCCCGCATGCTCAGGCGCAGTGGCGTTCGCCACGCTGGCCGGTGCCGCCCGGTGCTATCGGCTTTCACCTACACAGCTTCTCGGGGACCTCTGTGCGCAGCACTAAGACTTGGCTTGGTGCATTCGTTGCCCAAGGTTACTGCGCGACTGTGGGTAATGTCTACGAACCTTACCTCGAGTACACGCACCGCCCGCAAGTCTTGCTGGCTCACCTGATGAGTGGGGGCAACTTTGGTGAGGCCGTTGCCTTGAGTATGCCTTCACTTAGCTGGCAAAGCGTGGCGATCGGTGATCCGCTCTATCGTCCCTTTAAAGTAAGTCTAGCTGAGCAATTGAAATCTTCCGAAGGGTCGACCTTCAACGCCTACGCGAGTATCCGTGAAATCAATCGCATGCTTGCGGAGGAGAGTAGCGAGTCAGCGATCGCGTATGCCCGATCTAAGTTCATATCACAGCCTTCACTCGCCTTGGCTTATCGACTTGCACAGCTTTACGCAAACGAGGCTAAGGACCGCGAAGCAGTCGAAGTTTTGAAGATTATCCGCTTCATGACCAGATTCTCGCCAGACGATTTCGTTCTCGTGCAGAAAATCGCCAACTTTCTCCACAAACTTGATGAGGGTGAGATGGCCTTTAATATTTATAAAAACTTACTCGAAGAAGGCGACTTAGATAAGCAGTTGAAAATCTCACTCTTTGAAGGCGGCGCACGTATTGCAGCTGCCCAAAACGAGCCCGTCATTGCTTCGCGCTGGGATCTAGAAGCGCGTAAGCTCAAGTCGCCTCCGACTCCTAAACCTGCCAACGGCAAATAGGGCACGGAAACACTGATTGCTATCAGTGATCTAAAGACTCTTCAGGACCTGCTCAGCAATCCGCTGGCTACTGCCGCGGTTACGCTTATGCCATTCTAGTCCCGCTTGCTGCATGTTTACTCGAGATGATTGATCCTTCGCCAGCTTGAGCACTTCAGACCTCAGCTCGTCGGCATGCTCGACAGTTATAGCTGCACCCGCGCGGATGAGTGACTTAGCGACATCTCTAAAGTTATTCATGTTCGATCCCATCAAGACTGGGACGCCGAGCCCAGCCGCTTCAATGGGTGTTTGACCACCTTCGTTGGGAGCAAGGCTTTTACCGATGAATGCGAGATCAGCTGTCTGCGAGAGATGTGCTAACTCGCCCGTCGTATCCGCGAGATGGATACCTAAATTTTCGGGCACTTCACCCCCTGTGGAACGCTGATACCACGAAAGGTCCTGCGCCTTGAGTAGTTGGAGGAGTTCGGGCGCACGTTCCACATGGCGAGGTACGAGCAGCAATCTGCAATCGATACCCGCAGCAATGACCGCGCGTTGTGCTTCCAAGAGTGCAATCTCTTCACCCGCCCAAGTCGATGAACCTAGTAGAATAAAAACTTTTTTATCTCCAGCCGCAAACCCTAGGTCCTCTCTAAGGGTAGTTCGCGCTTCCTCGGTGCAGCGCTCGCCGATCGCCACGTCGAACTTGATGCTGCCAGTCGAGTGTATGCGCTCGGCCGGGCATCCCAGTTCAAGCAGACGAGCGTGGTCGAGTTCACTTGCTGCGTAGATGCCGCGGAACTTTTTCAGCATGCGCCGAGCCAGAGTGGGGACTTGCTGGTAGCGCCTAAAGCTGCTGTCAGAGATCCGTGCGTTAACTAGGTGGGCGGGTATTTTCCGCTTCCTAGCTTGGTGTAAGTGTTCTGGCCAGAGTTCACTCTCAGTCAGTATGACCGCACTGGGCTGGATACGATTCCAAGTAGTGCGGCTAAAAAGCCAAAAATCGAGAGGGAAGATGCCGATACTCTTGACGGTTTCCGCGTAACGTTTTTGCGCTTCCGAGTAGCCAGTGCTGGTCGTCGTCGTCAGCACGATCTCGACATTCGGATCTTTTTGCAGTGCATCGATGAGTGGACCAATAGCGAGTACCTCACCCACACTGACCGCTTGCAACCAAATGCGCTTTTTTCCCGCCGCGACTGGCTCTAAGCGATGGAACCGACCAAAGCGATGCTGGAAGCTCTTCGCATAGCCGCCGCGACGCCACATCCGAAGAATGTAGTAGGGGAGCGCGATCAGAAGCCCTGGTAAATAAAGCAGTCGGTAGAACCAAATCATGAGCACTAGATATGACTCTCCTTGGACCTTTATTGAAAGGATAAAAAGGCCGTGCCTTTACTCCGTTCAGTAGAGGTCACCCCAGAAGAAAGGCCGCTTCGGCTTGCAGAAGTCCGATCTACCGACAGTTTTGAGGAGTGGATCCATTAACTCAAGCGAGCATCGGCGCGGCAGCCGCAGCCATCGTATGCCGTAAAGCAGAGACGAGGCATGCACTCTTGCTCGGAGCTCTGGCGGGAGCCGCGCCAGATTTGGATGTGCTCATCCGCTCTGAAACTGATCCTCTGCTCTCACTACAATATCATCGCCACTTTACTCACGCCCTGCTCATTGCGCCCCTAATCGGTCTGCTAGTAGCGGCACTATTCAAGGGACTCTTTTTTTGGAAACACTACCCGTATAGACGTTTGGCTCTGTTTGGCATGATGGGCGCAATCACCCATGGGCTGATCGATGCCTGCACGAGCTATGGCACACTACTCTATTGGCCGATCAGCCATCATAGAGAGTCCTGGGACATTATCTCGATTATTGATCCGATCTTCACCTTGCCACTCGTTTTGCTCACCGTGATCGCCTTTATTTTTCGACGGCCGCGCTTTGCGCAATTCGCAGTCGCGCTATGTCTGATTTATCTAAGTTTAGGCATCTACCAAAGAGGGCAGGCGACACAGATCGCAGCGCAGATCGCGGAGGATCGAGACCACAGGCCCGAAGAGCTGTCAGTGCGTCCGTCCTTGGCTAACATTCTGCTTTGGCGCATTGTTTATCGTGCTGGTGACCAGTATTACGTTGATGCCGTGCGGACCACGCCCTTTTCAGAGCCGAAGCAATACCCAGGAAGCATCGTCCATGCCTTCAGCGAAGCGTCGGCTCAGATGATAGCGCCCGAAGATTCAGTCTTGGCCTATGATATCGAGCGATTTCGATTCTTTTCCCAAGGCTACCTCTATCTCTATTCAGATGAGGTAAATGTGCTCGGAGACTTACGCTACGCAATGTTCCCAGATTCGATCAAGCCGCTCTGGGGTATCCGTATGAATCCAGCGGCTCCAGAAGTTCATGTAACGATGGAATATTTCCGGGACCCCTCACAACGAGGTTTTGATCGCCTGTGGCGTATGATCCGAGGCGAATCAGTTGAGCCACTTGATTAAAGGATCTACTCCAAACTTTAGTTAGGTTCCCATACCCGGACCCAGTCTATGTAGAAGGTATTTATTTCTGGATTGGTCAACTGGGTCTTTGTTGGCCACCCCTTCCAAGGTCCCCAAAGAACTTCACGGTCGAAAATCATGCGTTTCAGTGAAGAAAATATCTTAGGATCGATTTCTGGTATGCTATTTAAATCATGGCCATAGATCTCTTGGTCGTTGTAGAAGATTTTTGTCTCCGCTTCGTCCCATAAAAATCCAAGAATAAAGAACTCTTCGGTTAGTTTCTTGGGAGCCAGATACTTCATTTTTTTAAATTCTGCAGTCTTTGGAGTAGGGTTATGATAATGTATAGCAGATCCTATTTCATAGGGTGTACGAGCAAGCCAATCACTTTTTATAGACAGTGTGTGTGCTCCCATACTTTCAGTAATGTCAAACTCAGTCCCCCCTCCTATCAGCCAAAAAGAAGAGCTAAGCGCAATTTCAGAGATTTTAATTCTAGCCTCGTAATACCCTGCGCTGGCTATTTCGTTTCGTGACTCCACGGCAGCAGCTCCGATGGCTTTGAGGCCCAAATCTTGCAAGTTGTTATAGAAAGGCTGAGAAGAAAGCTTCTTCGCATCCCATTTTTCACCATAATCAGCTGGTGACCATGTATTAACATCAATCTTTCTTTGAAGACCAGTTAGGGCGGTATCGATGGAAGAGTACACCTCTTCAAGAAACTGTTCATCCTTGATGCTCGACTTTAGCTGTAGGCAGCCATCTTTAACGCTCACATTGCTTGGAGTAAATTCTGCCCCTCGACCTTTCCAATTTTTCATGTGGGGACGCCACTTGTTTAAATTCAACTTAGTGCCGTCAAATTCATCGGAAAGCTCTGCCACAAGAGTGAAGCCTGATCGATCGACTAGGGGTTTATTGTAGCCGTCATCAAGTCGCGGAATGATAAGTGAATTGTTACCAATATCGCCGTAAAGAAATACTATCTTTCCGATGCAAAAGAAGGTAATGACTATCGTTTTTAGTTTTTGAATCATACCCTTTCTTCTTGCTAAAAAATAGAGCTCGATGTGACTCCTAGGTCAATTTCCTTTTGCAAGGGCGGGGTATCTTAAGTGGCGGAGAGGGAGGGATTCGAACCCTCGGTGGAGTTACCCCCACACATCCTTTCCAGGGATGCACAATCGGCCACTCTGTCACCTCTCCTTTGAACTTGATCTAGCGTTATGGTGCGGGTAGACGGAATCGAACCGACGACCTCTGCGTGGAAGGCAGATGTTTTACCTCTAAACTATACCCGCGATAGATAAGCTGTGGAAGATGTCGAAATCTTGTCCTAGTGGTCAAGCTAGGAATTCAGGTTTCGTTCTTCGATGAAATCTTGTAAAATTAGTGCGGCGGCGCGCGAGTCGATCTCGCCACTTTGGCGGCTGGGTTTCTTCTTTTGCCCTTTCAGGCCCTGCTCGACTGAATGGCTGGAGAGGCGCTCGTCGATGCGGTGGATGGGTAGGCGGAATCGCTTTTCTAGTTCGGCAATAAATTCGTCGACCTCCCTTGCCTTGAAGCCGACGGTGCCGTTCATATTGAGTGGGTAGCCCACGACTAGTTCTTGGGCTTTGCGCTGGGTGAGCATCGTTTCGATGTGGCGCATGCGTTCTTTCTTAGAGGCGGCAACCGCGGCAGGTAGCGGCATGGCGATACCGACATCGTCTGCGAAGGCTAGGCCAATGCGTTTCTCTCCCCAATCGATGCCTAGATAGTTCATTTTAAAGAGTTATGTCAGATGCTTGTAGCTTGCTTTCGCACCGATCTTTTTGACTAGGTCTTTGATTTCTTGAGCTTTATCTTTGTGGCAGACGAGGGTGGCGTCTTCGGTCCTGACTACAATCAAGTCTTGCACGCCGAGTAGGGCGACGAGGTGCTTCTCATCGCGGGAGTAGACGATATTACCACTTGAGTCGGCCAATTCTGCGGAGCCGCGGACGACATTACCTGCTTCGTCGGAGGGATAATGTCGAGAGACCGCGGGCCATTCGCCGACGTCGTCCCAATCAAAGCCAGATTCGACCATGACGACATTATCTGCCTTTTCTATAATCGCGTAGTCGACTGAGATTTTTTCTAGCTTTGGGTAATACTGCGCGAGGACTGCGTCGATGCCTTGCCCCGCTTCGAGACCTTGATCGATGGCTTGCAGGGCTTGCCAGAGGGTGGGGGTGCTTTTCTCGAGTTCGGCTACGATGGCTGAGACCGACCAGATGAACATGCCAGCGTTCCAGAAATAGTCCCCTGCATCGAGGTAGCTTTGCGCGGTGGCGAGGTCGGGCTTTTCGACGAAGCGTTTAACTTGGTAGACGGCTTGGCCTGCAGAATCGCCACGAGTATTGCCTTGCTGGATGTAGCCATAGCCTGTCGCCGGGGAGCTGGCAGTGATGCCGATCGTGGCGAGCACGGGATCGGCCTCAGCTGCGGCGAAGGCGCTTTTGAGGGTGGCGCATAGGCCTGCTGCGTCGTGGATCACGGCATCTGCGGGCAGCATGGCAAAGACTGCCTCGGGATCTTCGCGGCGAACTAGTACGGTGGCTAAGCCGACGGCGGCTGCGGTATCGCGCCCGACGGGTTCGCCGATAACTTTATTAGGATCGAGCTCGGGGCAGACTTCCAGCACGGCATCGCGTTGCTCCGTATTCGTGATGATAAATACGTCCTCTACGGGCACTAGGTCGGCAAGGCGGTCGATTGTTTGCGCGAGCATTGCCTTTTCGCCAACTATCGGGAGCAGTTGCTTGGGGCGGGCGGTGCGGCTCTCTGGCCAAAAGCGTTCGCCTCGGCCTCCTGCCATGATGACTACGTATCGTTTAGACATATTCTTTAGGATCAGCTCGGGCGGTAAAATGGCAAGTTTCGAGTTCGTGACTTGATTCCAAGCCCCCAATCCTATGTTTTGAATCAAATATATTCCAGATGCCAAAAAAGAAATCCAAGCCCACCGAGGACGAAGGTCCTAAAAAGAAGGTGATGTACACCATCAAGCTTGATGAGGAGAAGATGGATCAGCTCGCTGATTTGTTGGAAGAGAAAAGTGTGGGCGGTGCCTGGTTCCACTATGATGTCGCTTACTCGCTCTTTGCGTTCAAGGGTGAGAAGGTCAATGTGGTTGGTTACCAGAGTGGCAAGCTGGTCGTATCTGGCAAAAATATGGAAGAGTTTGTCCGCGATATTCTTGAAGCCGAGATCACGGGCGAAGCGCTCCTCGGCTATGAAGAGGTACACAATCCGGAATGGTTCACACTCCACGCAGGTGCCGACGAAAGCGGGAAAGGCGATCTTTTTGGTCCCTTGGTCACAGCTTGTGTTGTGGCGGATGGTGACATGGTGCGGCAGTGGCTCGAACTCGGGGTGGCCGATAGTAAGAAGCTGACCGACGGTAGCATCCTAAAGCTCGATCAAGAAATTCGCAAAACAAAGGGCGTCGTCATCCAGACTGCTTTTGCGCGGATGCCTAAATACAATGAACTCTATAACAAGTTTGATCGTAATTTGAATAAGCTACTTGCGTGGTATCACGGCAAGTCACTCAACCAAGCGCTCGATCAGCGCGCCGCTCCATGGGGCTTACTCGATCAATTTACCAAACAAAAGCTGGTCGATGCTTACGTCAAAGACCGCAAAGATTTCAAGCTCGTTAGCCGAACGAAAGCCGAGTCGGATCCTGTCGTGGCGGCGGCTTCGATTATTGCCCGTGCCATCTATGTGCGCGAGATGAAGCGGCTCTCTGACGAGTTAGGTGAGACCTTGGTCAAAGGGGCCAGCGATCGAGTGCTTGCGCAGGCTAAGAAGATTTTTGAGGAAAAGGGCGCCGACGGTTTGAAGGGCTTTGCCAAGATGCACTTCAAGACTGCTTACGAAGCGCAGGGGCTGGAGCCACCCGCCAAGCCGAGCTGGTATAAGCATTGAATTCCATGAGGATTTTATCGCTTCTCGGCTTGTAAAAACTCGACCTCGGTCTATCTCTACACTTTTGCTATTATTACTAATAGACATAACTTTTATACATTCAAACATACTATGGAAAATCCGCACGATACAAATTCTGGAGAGACTAAAACCTCCGACACGCATGAAGCTCAGAGCTCTTCTGACAGTGAGAGCAAATGCCCCTTCTTGAACGGATCCATGCAACGAGCGACTGCTGCAGGCGGTGGTACGTCCAACCGCGATTGGTGGCCGAATCAGCTTCCGCTCAATATTCTTCGCCAGCACACCTCGCGTTCCAATCCCATGGATGATGGCTTTGACTATGTTGAAGCCTTCAAGAGCCTCGACCTGGAGACGGTCAAAAAAGACCTTACCGAGTTAATGACCGACTCGCAGGACTGGTGGCCGGCCGACTTCGGGCACTATGGTCCCTTCTTTATTCGTATGGCCTGGCACAGTGCAGGCACTTATCGCATCGCCGACGGTCGCGGCGGTGCTGGCACGGGCGCACAGCGTTTTGCGCCTCTTAATAGCTGGCCGGATAATGGTAACCTCGACAAGGCGCGCCTGCTTCTCTGGCCGGTGAAGAAGAAATACGGGAATAAACTTTCATGGGCTGACCTTATGATTCTTGCCGGTAATGTCGCTCTCGAATCGATGGAGTTCAAAACCTTCGGCTTCTCTGGTGGACGCGAGGACATCTGGGAAACAGAAGAAGATATTTACTGGGGCAAGGAAACCGAATGGCTCGACGACAAGCGCTACTCTGGCAATCGCGAACTAGAGTATCCACTCGCTGCCGTGCAAATGGGTCTGATCTACGTCAATCCTGAAGGCCCCAACGGGAATCCGGACCCTATTGCGGCTGCGCACGACATTCGGGAGACTTTTGCCCGCATGGCGATGAACGACGAAGAGACTGTTGCCCTCATCGCGGGTGGACACACTTTTGGTAAAACTCACGGCGCAGCCGACCCCGACAAATACGTCGGACCGGAGCCCGCTGGCGCTGGTATTGAAGAGCAAAGCCAAGGTTGGAAAAACAGCTATGGCACTGGCCATGGCGACGACACGATCACCAGTGGCCTCGAAGTCACTTGGACAAGCACGCCGACGAAGTGGAGTAACGGCTATTTCAACAATCTTTTCGGCTACGAATGGGAACTTACGAAGAGTCCCGCAGGTGCACACCAGTGGAAGCCAAAGGACAATGGCGGTGCCGGCACCGTGCCGATGGCGCAGAATAAGGATAAGAAGATTCAGCCTACGATGCTGACGACTGATCTTTCGCTCCGTGAAGACCCCGCCTACGCGAAGATTTCCAAGCGTTTCCACGAAAACCCAGAAGAGTTTGCCGATGCTTTTGCTCGGGCATGGTTCAAACTGACACACCGCGACATGGGGCCAATTGCTCGCTACGTGGGAAGTGATGTGCCTAGTGAAGAACTGATCTGGCAAGATCCGATCCCTGCGATTGATCACGACTTAGTGGACGCTTCTGATGTGGTTGCTCTGAAGGCAAAAATCTTAGATTCGGGGCTCTCAGTTCCTGAATTGGTTTCGGTGGCTTGGTCATCTGCCTCCACTTTCCGTGGATCTGACATGCGCGGTGGTGCCAACGGCTCCCGTATCCGTTTAGCGCCCCAGAAATATTGGGAGAGCAACAACCCGACACAGTTAACTAAAGTGCTCGATGCGCTCGAAGGCATCCAAAAATCCTTTAATGCAGATTCTGGCTCCAAGCAAGTTTCTCTCGCTGACCTGATCGTGCTCGCTGGCTCTGCTGCCATCGAAAAAGCGGCTAAAGATGCTGGCATCGATATCGAAGTGCCCTTCACGCCAGGCCGTGCCGACGCCACGCTTGAGCAGACGGACGTTGAGTCTTTTGCAGCGCTTGAGCCAGAAGCCGACGGCTTTCGTAACTACGCGAAGACACAATATACAGTCTCCGCGGAAGAGATGCTGGTCGATAAAGCACACTTGCTCACGCTGACTGCTCCAGAAATGACCGTCCTAGTCGGTGGTCTTCGCGCGCTTAATACGAACTTCGATGGTTCAGAGTACGGTGTGTTTACGGATCGTCCCGGACTTTTGACCAACGATTTCTTTAGCAACTTGATCGATATGGGCACCACATGGAAGGCCACATCGCATGCCGATAATCTCTTCGAGGGCAGTGACCGCAAG
>Ga0209709_10004361_pt1 | contig 11429 bp, 12 predicted proteins | sample ArcticOcean_MG_C_2_FD_187435 | JGI IMG/M metagenome (GOLD analysis project Ga0209709, IMG submission 187435) | Marine microbial communities from western Arctic Ocean - ArcticOcean_MG_CB4_136 (SPAdes) (version 2) | ecosystem: Environmental > Aquatic > Marine > Oceanic | place: Arctic Ocean... | reverse complement strand
CTTGGGGGAATGTGGCAATAGTGAAGAGCAATGAACTTGCTGATATTGTTATCCTTATTTGTTGTGGGTTCACCCTGTTTACCAATGACGTATGACTTCTAATCAGTAGGTTACAGGTTCAAGTCCTGTCTGGTGCACCACCTATAGCAACGATTTATATAGTTTTTACTTTTTGGCAATTTACATAATGTGCCACTTTTGTCCCCCTGATTCTTATAAAACAAACCGATTGATGTTATAAATCAGGCTCTTCTAAACCAGCCACTACCGAACCAATGAGACTCATACTAATCATCCTAGTTTTTGTTTCATTAATCCACCTTGCAAGCACAACTGCATCTGGTGGCATCTCCACCAAGAAGCACGACATCCTGAAGCTCATAGGCACCACTGAAGCTTCCAACGGCAAGTTTGCCTGGGTTGAGATTAATGGATAAAATAAATAAATGGAGGCCATTAATTATTTATTAGAATGAAAAAAATTTGACAAATTTATATTATATGCCGTATGATCACCAGTATTATCAACATTGATATCTATTATTAATTTTAAATTGAGTACACTTGTGTAAAGTTAATTAAGTTGTCGGAGAAGTAAAATGCCAATGATCAATAAGATTAGACAATTTCATGAAGAAATGATTGCTTGGCGCCGGGAACTTCACCGGTATCCAGAATTGGCCTTTGAGGAAACTCGGACCTCAGATTTTGTTGCGTTAAAGCTCAAAGAATTTGGGATAAAGGTACATCGGGGGTTCGCTAAAACTGGAGTAGTTGGCACAATCAGCAATGGTGAAGGACCTTCGATAGGACTGCGGGCTGATATGGATGCTTTGCCTTTGGAGGAAAAAAACTCATTTGAACATGCTTCTACTTATCCTGGAAAAATGCATGCTTGCGGTCATGATGGGCACATCACAATGTTACTTGGTGCAGCTAAATATTTGGCAACCAACAAAGATTTTAAGGGGACTATTAATTTCATTTTTCAGCCAGCAGAAGAAGGATATGGTGGGGGTGATTTGATGGTTAAAGAAGGTTTGTTTGACAAGTTCCCAGTCGACTCAGTCTATGGTTTGCATAACTGGCCTGAAATGCCGGAGGGATTTTTTGGGATTGGTTCTGGCCCAATGATGGCTGCAGCTGACTATTTTGATTTGTCAGTTTTTGGGAGTGGAGGACATGCTGCCATGCCTTATAAGTGTACCGACCCAATTGTTATTGCATCACACTTAGTGACTGCCTTGCAGACTATTCCGAGCCGTAATACTCATCCAGTCGATTCTACCGTGATAAGTGTTACCCAAATACATGCTGGTAATGCTTATAACATAATTCCAGATAGTGTCCAGATGCATGGAACTGTTCGGACCTTTCTTCCGGAAACACAAAGTGAAATGCCTTCCTCTATGTTACGTGTAGCGGAAGGAGTTTGCACTGCATTCGGTGGAACATGTAAACTTAACTACATTAAAGGATATCCTTCAACCATAAATTCAGTTTCTGAAACTGAAATTTCAACAAAAGCAGCTATAGATTTGGTTGGGGAAGAAAAAATTGTCCGTAATCCAACTCCGAGTATGGTTACTGAGGATTTTTCATACATGCTGCAAGCACGTCCTGGATGTTATATTTGGTTGGGTACTGGCCCAGGAATTGGTGAAGGAGGAAGTATGCTGCACAGTTCCAGCTATGATTTCAATGATGATGTTCTGCCAACTGGGGCTGGTTACTGGGCAACATTAGTGGAAAATGAACTTCCATCTTGAAGCAACTTTTTAATAACAACTTTCCATCACTGGTCACTTTTTTAAAAATAATTCTCAAGTGGATAAATTAAATAATCATAATCGTTTAAGTGCCCTTTTCAAAAAAGAAAAAGTATTGATAGGAGTAGTGCATCTAAAACCATTACCTGGCTCACCCTCATATAAAGGTGAATCTCTGGATGAAATATTTGACTTAGCTTTAAAAGATACAGAATGTTATGCACTGGGAAAATTTCATGGTGTTATAATTGAGAATCACGGTGATATTCCATTCAATAAACCAGAAGACATAGGTCCTGAAACAGTTGCAGTAATGTCAGTGATAACTAACAAATTGAGAGTAAAATATAATCATTTAATCTTTGGCATTAATATTCTTGCAAACGCTGCAATACCCGCACTGTCTGTTGCAATGGCTACAAATTCGTCTTTTATAAGAGTTAATCAGTATACAAATGCATATATAGCTAATGAAGGTTTTTTAGAAGGATTAGCAGCCAGAATTACTAGGTATCGGAGGTTGATATATGCAGATTCTATATGTATATTTGCCGATGTGCATGTAAAGCATGGTTCTCATGCAATTGTGGCCGATCGTCCCATTGAAGAGCTGGCCAAAGATAGTGAGTTTTTTGGTGCTGACGTGCTAATAGCGACTGGAAGCAGAACTGCTGATTCAGCAGAAATAGAAGAAGTTAATACTATAAAGCTTTCAACGAATCTACCAGTTTTAATTGGAAGTGGAATCACAAAAGATAATGTAAATAATTACTATCATACTTGTGATGGTTTCATCATAGCCAGTTCTTTAAAATACGATGGATTGTGGAACAATTCTGTAGATATAAAAAGAGTAAACGCATTTACAAAGACACTAAATTCACTAAAATGAAATTATTTGTACTAGGAAATGTGGGTATTGACAGATTTTACTACGTTAAAAAATTCCCCTTTAATGGAGAAACAATATTATCCACCAAAGAGATTGATGATATAGGTGGGAAAGGATTTAATCAATCAATTGCAGCTGCAAGAGTTGGAATAAAAATATCATTTTGGTCATACTTAGGTGAAGACAATTATAACAAAAAAATTATAAGTATTTTAAAAAAAGAAAATATTTCTACAAAAAATATAACTATAACTGATTACAAAACCGATGAGTCAGTTATAATAGTGAATGAAAAGGGAGAAAATTATATAATTAGTAGTTGTAATAATGTGCAAGCTATAGGGTTAGACTATGCTAATAATATGCTAAAAAAAATAAAAGATGGTGACTCACTATTATTACAAGGAAATCTAAAAAAAGAGATCACATACCAAATCTTAAAGTTGTCATATAAAAAGAAAGTAAAAACATTTTTAAATGCATCACCAATTACATATGACTATTTACATATACTGCCTTATGTAGATACTTTAATAATTAATGAAACCGAAAATAAAGTTTTAACAAACTTTAAGGATATTGTTTCAGGAAATAAATACCTTTTAAAAAGTGGTGTTAAAAACATAATAACAACAAAGGGAAAGAATGGGATCACCTATACTTCTAATGACAAGACATTTAGTCTAAGTTCACCAAAAATTAATGCTGTTGATACAACAGGTGCTGGAGATGTTTTTTGTGGTTCTTGTGTAGCTTTCTTGTTGAAAGGACATGATTATAAAGAATCCTGTATGAAAGCAATGGAATTAGCATCATTATCTGCGACTAAATTTGGCACTTATTTATCAATTCCTAATGGTAATTGAATATATATTGTCAATAAGTAAACTAACAAATATAAGGAGGTAATATGACTTAAAAAATTAATCAATATTTTTCTAAATTAACTTTATTAACTAAATTATTATAACCTAACATTGCGAGATAATATTATGAAAAAATTAATCTTTTTAGTGTGTAGTATATTTGCTTTATCATTGTCACCTTCGGCATATAGCGCAGGTCACAAAACTATTGCTCTTATACAAATTAACCAGCAGGCTCAATTTTTTACGGATATGAATAAAGGAGCTCAGGCTGAAGCAAAGAAAAATGGGTATAAGATGGTAATTTATAATGCTAATAACGATCCTACAGCACAAAATAATGCTATCGAAACATTCATACAGCAAGGTGTAGATGGTTTTATAGTGGTAGCGATTGATACTAATGGTATTATGTCAGCAGTAATTCAAGCTGCGAACGCTGGAATACCTGTTGTCGCAATTGACGCTATATTACCAGATGGCCCACATATTTCACAAGTTGGAGTTAATAACTATGGAGCAGGAGTGTTAATAGCAAATAACTTCTTAAAGTATGTAGATAGTAAAATGAGCGGTAAAGCTAAAATCGGCATTGTTGGAGCATTGAACTCAACAATTCAAAATGTCAGACAAAAAGGATTTACCGATACATTATCTAAAAATCCAAAAGTTGAAGTAGTTGGTGTAGTAGATGGACGCAATGTTAGTGAAAAAGCTATGAGTGCTGCTGAAAATTTATTTACAGCGAACCCATCTATGAATGCTGTATACACAACTGGAGAGCCTGCACTTGTTGGAGCTATTGCCGCAACTGAAGCTCAAGGCCTTGAAAAAGATATCAAAATATTTGGATGGGACTTAACATCTCACTCAATAAACGGTATTGATCAGGGATACGTGATTGCTGTAGTCCAGCAATCGCCATACAATATGGGGACTTATGCTGTAAATGTTTTGAAAGATACCTTTAATGGGAAAAGTGTGCCACGTGTTATAGACGTTCCTATAACTCTTGTCACTAAATCTAACGTATCAAAGTTTAAGTAAGGAGTTATGTAGGCCAGATTTAAAATTCTGGCCTACTTATTTAAAACTTATTTTATGTTGGGATAATAAGTTGTCTGCATAAAGGTTGCTATCCGACTAGTTGGCTAACTTTTATAGCTCAACTGAATCGTGAGTTTTGGCATTGATAAAGGAATAGTAGCTTATGAGCTTGGTATTCTTGTATTCGTTTTAGTGATTCTTGTAGCCAAATTTTTTTTTAATTATGTGATCTAGCATCAGTATCCTTTTGTGCTAGTATATTTTTGTTATAACTAAACGGATGGTTACTGCTCCCTTATGGATAATTGAGTTAAATTCTCTGTTGTTTCGCTGTTTGGGTACATCAACAAATGAGGCAACAACCATGGGGCCCTCTCTGACTATTACACATTTAGAATTGAGAGTTCCTGTGAATAAACCAAAAAGTTTATCTGTGAGTCTCTCTTCTACACAGTCAATCTCTAAATTCCCATATCGTCTTGGCATCATGTATTTTTATGATAGATCTAAATTCATGAAATCCATAAAAGAGAGTCTATCATATATTTAAAACTCTGTTTGATTATCCGATATGTTAAAATAGCGTTGTAATATAATGTTTTTAAACATCAACAATTTGTCAATTGGTGGACGACTTCTTTTAACTTTTTTTTCAATCATTCTGATTCTAATATGTGGTGGAATATCTTCCAGTCTATTACCTTTTTGAGATTTTGCAAAGGTTGTTGATGCTTCTTAATGTCATCAATTTTAAAAAATAATTCAAAATTTACATCATGAAACTTCCATATGTTAGTGTTAGCAAATGATATAATTGTTTATTACTTATAATTACTGTACGACAATACAAGAGATAATTAAATTATTTATCGGAAATTTCGTTTTTAGAAATGCCGACAAATAATAGGTAAAGCGTATTTAATTATAAATATACATAGGTAAAAAATGGATAAAAAAGTAATAGAAATGCGTAATATTTATAAAAAATTTGGAAATGTTAGTGCGTTAAATGGAGTAAATTTAATTTTAAATAAAGGTGAGGTATTGGGTTTGGTAGGAGACAATGCTGCAGGCAAATCTACACTATGTAAGATTTTGTCTGGAGCACATAAGCCTACTTCTGGAGATATTTTAATAAATAACTCTAAGGTTGAATTAGATAGTCCAGCTGTTGCAAAAAATAATAACATAGAAATGGTCTATCAAGATTTGTCTTTATGTAATTCGATAGATGTAGCTGGGAACCTTTTTTTAGGAAGAGAAATTCATAAAAATATTTGCGGATTAAAGTTATTAGATAAGAAGAAAATGCACAGTGCTTCTAAAAATATATTAAATGATTTATCCATAAAGGTATCTTCCACAAAAATTAAAGTTGAAAATTTGTCTGGTGGTCAAAGACAGAGTATAGCAATTGGTAAAGCAGTTTCGTTTGACCCAAAAGTTTTAATAATGGACGAACCAACGTCAGCACTTGCAGTTGCTGAAGTTAATGCAGTTTTAGATTTGATAAAAACTGTTAGCAAGAAAGGAGTATCTGTCATATTTATAACTCATCGTCTACAAGATATATTTAAAGTTTGTGATCGTGTGATGGTAATGTATGAGGGGAGAAAGGTAGCTGACAAACTAATTAATAAAACAACTTTACAAGATTTGGTTGAATTAATAGTTACTGAACATTAAATAGCAAATGAAATATACAAACAGTGTTAAACAATTTTTAGAGGAAAATGCTTCTGTATTTAGCATACTGTCCTTTTTTATTTTTATGACATTATTCTTTGCAATAAGTGCAGATTCCTTTTTTACACAAAGAAATTTTTTAAATTTATTAAGGCAAAGTGCGCCTATATTAATTGCTGCTACAGCCATGACTTTTGTAATTACTACAGGTGGAATTGATTTGTCTGTAGGTTCAACTCTAGCAATTGTGAATGCATTATGTGCTATTTTACTAATGCACCAATTTCATTGGATTCTGGTCTTATTTATTTTGATTATAGTAGGTATAACCTGCGGTTTAGTTCAAGGATATTTTATAGCTTACGAGGGTATCCCAGCATTTATAGTAACTTTAGCTGGAATGAGCTCCATCAGAGGGATAGCATTATTAATGACAGAAGGATTTACAATTCCTATTGACAGGAACTTGGGTATAATTTATCTAGGAAGAGGGTGGCTTTTTGGTATCCCCATACCGGCTATTATTGCAGTAGTAATAATCTTTATAGGATATATACTTTTGAATAATACAACTTATGGTCAATATGTTACCGGAATAGGTTCGAATAGTGAGGCAACAAGAAGATCAGGAATTAATATAAAATTTTATACTTTAGTAACTTATATATTTTGTGGTGTATGCGCTGCAATTGGAGGTATTATAATTGCCGCTAGGCTTGGCAGTGGTTCGTCCAATGCAGGAATAATGTTCGAGTTAGAAGTGATTGCTGCGGTAGTACTCGGTGGTACTAATCTATTTGGAGGAAAAGGTTCTATAGTAGGAACAATTTTAGGCGCATTAACCATAGCTATCATTGGAAATGGATTAATTTTACTACATGTATCTCCTTTCTATACTCAAATTGTTACAGGTTTTATAATTTTAATTGCTATATGGTTAAATAGACGTTATTTCCAAAACAGTATAAAAACTTGAAATAAAATGCCTAAAACAGTTATGACAGTTAATGGTGAAATTAATATAAATTCACTAGGTACAACTTTAATGCATGAGCATATTTATGCTAACAACGCCGGATGGTGGCATTGCCCTTCATGCAAAGACAGGATGGATTTAGCTAATAGTAGTGTCAACATGAATATTATTGGTGAATTAAGAATGGATCCGTTTGTAAACAAAGATAATATAGTTTTAAATGATTTAAGTGCTGCAACTAATGAGCTTATAGAACTATATAATCTCGGTGGTAGAACGATTGTAGACCCTACAAATATTGGAATTGGTAGGGATCCTAACATATTAAAAGATATTTCTGAGAAAACTAAGTTAAACATTGTGATGGGTTCAGGATTTTACTTAGAGCCAACTCATCCAGAATATGTTAGTAAGATGAATAAAAATAATATTTCCGAATTAATAATTAATGAATTTGAATATGGAGTAGACAATTCAGGTATAAAAATTGGTTTAGTTGGTGAAATAGGTATAAGTAAAGATTTCACCAACGAGGAAGAAAAAGTTTTAAGAGGAGCTGCAATAGCAGCTAGAGAAACAAAACTACCTCTAAGTGTTCATTTACCTGGTTGGGAGCGACATGGTAAGAAGGTTTTGGATATTGCTAAAGAAGAAGGCTGCTTAGATAAACAAATTATATTATGCCATATGAATCCTAGCCATAATGACCTTGATTATCAAAAGGACCTAGCTGATAATGGCGCTTGGATTGAATATGATATGATTGGAATGGATTTTTACTATGCTGATCAAAAAGTCCAATGTCCATACGATAATGAAAATGCGTTAGCTATAAGAAATTTAATTGAAGATGGTTACATAAACAGTATCCTTTTATCTCAGGATGTGTTTATCAAGATGATGCTAAAAAAATACGGAGGATTTGGATACACATACATACTAACACATTTCAAAAATCGATTAATTAATTTAGGAGTATCAGATGATCAAATCTATGAAATATTGACTAATAATCCCAAAAAAGTTTTTTCGTTTGATACTATTTAGAATAAATTGAGTCATGAAATTCAATCTCATACAATAATGTTTTATTAAAAATTTCTTTTTGTTTACTCGAAGGCACTAGACCACTATTTATTCTTTGTGCTTCATTAGCAAAAAACTTTACTTGTTCATAAAATAAATTATCTGTATGAAGGTTTATCCAATCTGAATAAACCACAATATGTTTATTATTACTATTCTTAATAGAGCACCAATTGTTATACAATGATTCTGCAGCAAGAAATGAAACTACTATCTCCTCATACCCTTTCATAGAACATTTTTCCATGAACTCTTTGAACAAAATGGCTTTTTTGGGAATAACGGTAATTTCTATTTGATCATCCAACAACTTATTAAAGTAGTCTAACTGATTATTTAATAATCCATCAATAATTTTTAGTAATTTTTTTTTAGATATCAATGAGTCAGCGTAATGCAATGCCATAGCCATGTGATCAATAGCATCAAGGACAAATGAATGTTCTATTCGCAAATAAGAATTAAAATATTTTTTATCTAATGAACCATTAACCATTTCTTTAACAAATTTATGGTTAAGCATCTTGTCCCATTCTGCTTTGTTTAAATTTATCAAATTATTTAAATATTTATCTTTATAAATCATATACAATACTCAAAAATAATTATGAAAAAAATTTTATTAGTGGGAGAATCTTGGATTTCCAATGCTACACATTTTAAAGGTTTTGATCAGTTTACAAGTACAACTTTTCATTTGGGTGCCGAAGAATTAATAAGTTCGATAAATTCCTCAAAATTTGAAATTGAATATATGACATCACATGATGCTGCCAAAGATTTTCCTTCTGAAATTGAACAATTACAAAAATATGATTCAATTATTTTTAGTGATGTAGGTAGCAACACTCTTTTATTACATCCTGATGTATGGATTAATGGTGAAACTTTTCCAAATCGCCTAAAATTAGTTAAACAATATGTAGAATCAGGTGGATCTTTTCTAATGGTTGGTGGTTACCTTAGTTTTCAAGGGATTAATGGTTCAGCACGTTACAAGAGTACACCAATAGAAGATTTGCTTCCAGTAGATATTCTTCCATATGATGATAGAATTGAAGTTCCAGAAGGGTTTAATATTAATATTCAAAACGATCATCATCAGATTTTAAATAAATTAACCGGAAAATGGCCTCCTTTATTAGGCTTTAATGAAGTAAAAGCAAGTTTTGGTAGTCAAACCCTTATTTCTGTTCCTAAGGAAGCAGGAAGTCATCCTTTATTAGTTATAGGTAAATGTGGTTCTGGTAAAACAATGGCTTGGATGTCTGATATTGGACCTCATTGGGTTTCCAAAGAATTTCTAATGTGGGAAGGTTACAAAATTCTTTGGAATCAAATAATTGAATGGTTAGTTAATAAAGGTTAATTTCTAAAAGAATGTCTCTCATTCTGAAAGAAGAGAAAAAGCGAGTTTTGATTACCTTCAAATTGGGATCAGAAAAGTGTTGAAGCAAATTAATGTGAAGGATGTAATAAAAAAGGATTACGATTGATGGTTGGGGGTTACTTAAGAAGTTGGTTGGACGACACAATATAGGTGTGAAAAAAAATGAAACCAACCCATTCATATCCTGAGAGTAACCCCCACTAATTCTTCACAGAGTCAGAGATACTCCACAATCTTCCCACATTCTTGTAAAACATCCCCCCACCAAAAGTATATAAGTCTTGACAACTGGTAAACATAGGTCTATAGTTCGCAAATATAAGGGGTTGAATCGACAATCTCTTGTGAAGATTCAGTAACTCTGGATTATCTACTCAGAGTTTCTGATTCCAAAATAAGAATATGTGACTTTTCAAACTTTCTTTCTCTCATTACTGGTTGAGGAAAAAGATGAGTAAAGTTTTATACATAATTCTCATATCCCTTATCAGTTTTAGCGTCATCTCCTGTGGTGAAAAAGATGAATCCACGAGCACCACCACCAGTACTCTCGATCCACCGACAACTGCAACTGCAACTGGTGGATATTATCAGGTCGAACTGGACTGGAGTGATGTAAGCGGAGCCACTGGCTATACGGTGTACTGGAGCACTTCTACTGGTGTCAGCTCATCAAGCACCACCATTACTGGCATCACTGACTCCAATTACACCCACACTGGCCTCGACAATGGTACAACTTATTATTACAAAAGTGCCACTGTCAATTCTGCTGGTACCGGTTCACTCTCCGATGAGCTCAATGCCACACCCCGTGATGCACCAACCGTCACCGAGGCTTGTACAGGCAAAGAAACAGCTTCAGGAACAGTTCAAGGTGTTAAAAGAACTGGTCCGAGTGGAACCTTTTACCATAGTTGGTACGGAGCTTCTCCCAGTAATGGATGCATAGATAATAGTTCTGCAATCTCTGCATTTTCGACAATTGTTCCGAGTGACTCAAACAGCGTTAAGCATGCATTGGTCATAACTGGAGATGGGTATGGATTTACGGACACGTGGCATTTTTATTCAGACACTGCTTGCGCAGTAGAAACAGGCTTCGTTAGTTCTTCCTATGGCCCTCCTTTAGCAACATCAGATAATATCACCATTACTAGTCCTCCAGATGGTTACCCAAGTGTAGCAACCAAAGTTACTTATGAAAATAACTACAAATGTTTTTTGGCTGAAACAGACGCTGTAAAAACAAAGATTTTGTCATTGTTTGGTAGTATTCCATTAACCAAAGGTACGGTATATGATGAAGCAAAAGGTACTGATAAAAAAACTGTTCTCTGGACGGTCCTTGATAATATAAGTGGTCAAACAATTAATTGGTTTTACACTGAAGACAACGAGATACCCAATACCTATCCCGATAATTTTACTGACCCTGGTGGTGCTACCGCATGGCATGCAGGTGACAACATCACGAGATAAACCAACCCCATCATCTCCTGTAAGAAACTCCCACTAATTCTTCACAGAGTCAGAGGGACTCCAAGTAACCCTCACTTAATTCTTCACAAGTTAGATACACTCCCAAAAAACCCCCACTAATTCTTAACAGTCAGACACCATCCAAGTAAATTCCCCACATTCTTGTAAAACAAACCGATTGATGTTATATATTGGGTTCTCATAAAACAATTGTTAAGACAGTTTTTGAAGAAAA
>Ga0209709_10004359_pt1 | contig 11431 bp, 5 predicted proteins | sample ArcticOcean_MG_C_2_FD_187435 | JGI IMG/M metagenome (GOLD analysis project Ga0209709, IMG submission 187435) | Marine microbial communities from western Arctic Ocean - ArcticOcean_MG_CB4_136 (SPAdes) (version 2) | ecosystem: Environmental > Aquatic > Marine > Oceanic | place: Arctic Ocean... | reverse complement strand
CCCCAAAATATGCACCTGAAATAACTGCTCCGGCAACCATTCCAATAGGTATACCTAATACCTTCCCGATGCCAATTAATGCAATACCAACAGTTGCAGATGTTGTCCAGCTACTTCCTGTGGCCAAAGAAATTATTGCACAAATAACAATGCAGGCAGGAAGAAATATACTGGGATGTAAGATTTGTAATCCATAATAAATCATTGCTGGGATAATACCACTAATTAACCAAGTACCAGCTAGGGCTCCTACAAATAATAAAATCAACAAGGCACCGGTTACAGACTGAAGATTTTCCGCTATTTTCTCAAGCATGGTATCATATTTAACTTTATAGAAAAAACCAATAATTCCTGCTATAGCTCCTCCTATTAGTAAAATAAATTGGTTAGATCCTCCCAAAGCATCATCGCCATAAATAATAACGTTATAAGATAAAAGGAGGACTAAAATAACTATAGGTAAAAGAGCTACACCTAGAGAAAGTTTTTTATTTTTCAAATTATTTTTTTCTTTAATGACAAGTTTAATCATTTTAATTTAATATGATTTTAAATAATTAAAAATTCCCTTTTTTTAACTAAATTTATTAATAATATGAAGTTAAGTATTAGATCTATTTTTTATGTAATTAGTTTGATCTCTTTTTTAGTTGAAGCCCAAAATTTAACTATTACATCTACAGGGCAGACTGGAACTAGTGGAACTAATTGGTCAGTTAATTCTTCATCTGATCCAGTTGTAATAACTGTTCAAAGTGGAAATGCAATAATTAATTCAAGTGTAATCGAAGGATATTTAAATTCAGGTAACAATCTAACTATAAAAACAATAAGTGGTTCTGGTCTTGGTGATATAATCATTAATGATGCTATAAATAAGAGCTCTAACACTTCCTCAATTTCACTTAGGTTTAATGCCTCAAATTCCATAATCATTAATGATGAAATTTCCCAAGGCGCTGGTTCAGGTCAATTAAATTTAATATTTGATGCTGATAATAGGAATAATTCAAGGGATGGGGGAGGAATTATTATTCTCAATAATAATATAAGCGTAAATAATGCTAATATTTCTTTTGGAACAGGAACAACTTATAATGGTTCTCTTACTGGAGGAGATACTTATATTTCTGGTGGCTCAACTGCAGTTTCAATTAATTCAGGTGGAGGAGACATAGCATTTAAAGGTGAATTAATTATTTCTAATTCAAGTGCTCAGGGTATTGCTGTAAATACTTCTGGGGGAGATTTTTCGTTAAGTGGTTTATTTAATTCAGGAAATACTTATTCTTACGTATCAGGAACCAGCGGATCAGGATCTTGGCTTTTATCTGCCGAAAACGCAAAAGGCACAACAAATGGTGGATCAGCTGTAAATGACACTTATTTAATTTCAATTACTTCAAAATTAGAAAATGCAATAGCAACATATATATCTAATTATCAAGGTGCATGGATTGGGTCTTATCGAAATAATAAGATAGCAAATAATAGCACTCAGAACACTGCAGATGATAAATGGTACTGGATAGGTGGCCCTGAGGCAGGAGGTCCTTATGCTGTAAATGGAGAATCTTTATTTTCACAGGTAACTGGCTCCAGTGGTGGCATATCTTTTTTTACAGAAAGGCAGCCGGGTTCTGGTCCTTATGGAATACCCGTAGGCTATCATAATTTTGGCACTAATGAACCCAATAGATCTGGGAATTCTGAAAATGTAGGTCAATTTTTTGGGAGTCTTGGTAAGTGGAATGATTTAGATTTAACAAGAAAATTCAGTAATAGCGGCAGTCAATATGCTGTATGGGGATATGTAAAAGAAAAAAACGAACCCAACACAAATTTCACTTTAGTAGCATCAACTGGTGATGTTAGTTTTTTGTCAGATGTTGGTCAAGTAAAATCAATAAAAAATTTATCAGTCACTGGAAATCGTGTTTATTTTTCTGGAAAAATTGGTCTAGATTCTACAGGTCTTTTCATTAATAATGTAGACTCCACCAGTTCAATTGATGGAATAATTTCTGGTAGTGGAGGTATTTCAAAAACTGGCGTGGGCAATTTATTTATTAAGGGAGCGAATACTTATACAGGGGCTACTTCAATTACTTCAGCAAAAATTATTATTAAAAATAACTCTCCTATCACAAGCTCTCAAATTTTCACAGGCAATGGAGGGCTATCTATTGTTTCTGTATCAAATAATTTTACTAGTACTTTGAACACCTCAAGTTTTGTGACTAGCTCTACACTTACTAGCTTTAATGTGGGCACTCTAAATAATACCACTAATATTATTATTGGAGCGACACATGAAATCAATGGACCAATTTCACTTTATGGAGGTGATATAACTATAAATAGAATTCTTAAAGCGTCAGGTACAAACTCCATAACATTATATGGTTCTGGTGCAATTACGGATTCCTCTACCGGTATGGTTTCTTCGACAACCTTAAATATTGAAAAAGCTGGTTCTACCTATCTAGATCATCCAGATAATGACGTAGAAATTTTTAATGGATCTAATTTAGGAGCAACAAATTATTATATTGATAAAAATGAATTGACTCTTAAAGGAGTTTCTGGAAATGGAACAATTTCCATTTCAACTTTGACAGGAAGCCTAACATTGTCAGAGGATATTTCTACAACAAATACAACAGTTAATGCAATTAAACTTAATGCAGATAAATCTAAAAATGCTGGCGATGGTTCCGGGGGAAATATTATAATTAATGGTTCAGTTTCAGTTACTAGTGGTTCAGGTGGTAGAATTTCTCTTTTTTCTGGGGATATAACTTATAGTCCTGGTATGAATGGGTTAGTAATTTCAGATAATAATCGCTCTAACGTAGACGAAACAACTACTACTTTTTCACCCGCTTTATCTAATGGTATTTATGCACTCTACAGAAAGCCCTTCATTAATTCTGTTAATGCTCCAGATATTTCAATAGTTTATGGGACCATTAACACGGTACCTTCATATACATCATCTTCAACAGGAACTCCTAGTTATTCCTCGAGTAACACTAGTGTTGCTACTATAAATAGTTCTACTGGTTCTATTACAACTACAGGAGTAGGAACAGCAACCATCTGGATAGCATTAGCTCCTAAATCGGGATACAATACTACCACAGGAAGCTTAACCCTCACAGTTACTCCAAAAACATTGACAATTAGTGGAATAACTGCTTTAGATAAACCATACGATGGAACTGTTTTAGCTAGTACACAAACATCAACTATAGTTTATGGAGGTTTAGAAGTGGGGGATGATATTATTGCGGCACCAACTGGAGTTTTTATTGATCCAATCGGTGGCATAGGAAAAACAGTTAATATCACAACTACCTATAGTGGTGCAGACATTTCAAATTACATAATAATCGACCAAACCACAACAACGGCAAGTATAACCCAAATACCTGTTTATCTTTCTGGAAGTACAGGTGTGTCAAAGGTATACAATGCTAATAGTCAACTTCCAGTTGGGGTAACAGGCTATGGATTATTAACAGGTGTTGTTGGCGCCGATATTGTTTCTGTTGTGGGTTCTCCAGTTTATGATAACTCAATTGTAGGACCCAGAAATATTCTAGTTGGTACTGTTGTGATATCAGGAGCAAATGCTCCAAATTATAATCTTATTTGGACAAATGGGAGTGGTAGTATAAGTAAAAAAGCGATTGTTGTTACTGCAAATAATGATGCAAAACTTATTTTTCAATCTGACCCTGTAGGATTTAACGGTGTAAGTTTTTCTGGCTTTGAAGGAGGTGATAATGGGAGTGCAATTAATGGCACTTTAAATATAAGCAGAAACAATAGCAGTGTGGAATTGGTTGGTAAATATTCAGACGTTCTTGTTCCATCAGGATTAAGTGCGAATAATTACAGTATTTCATATCAGAATGGAGATTATGAAATTGTGCCTGCTGATGAGCTTTTAATTAAAATTGATAATCAAACTATTATATATGGCAACGACTCGTCTAATTTTAATATTATTAGCGGACAATACTATAGTAGCATTACAAATCAATACGTTACTTTAAATCCACCTTTAAAATCTGGAAAAGTTTATACTTATACTGACGCTTTATCTGGAGCGGCAATCTTTTCTCTTGGGGTCATTTCACCTCAGTTTTCGAGTTCTAATATCTTGGCGGTAGGGAATTATGAAATAGAAGCTAAAGATATCATTGAAACTTCTGATAATTTTAGTAATAATATTACTGTTGTAGGTAACTTAATGGTTTTGAAAAAGCTCCTTTTGTTAGAGTCTGATGGAATAATAAAAGAGTATGATGGTACTCCAAATTTTGGTGAAATCATATTAAATAGTATCAATAAAGAGGCAGACGATATCTTATTAATTCAAGGTTGGGGAACCTTTAATCAAAAGAATGTTGGAAAACTAATTTCATTTACTGTTACTGATTTTGAATTAGCAGGGTTAGACAGTAATAATTACTATATAGATGAGGGATTTGGATACATTGGTTCAAACGGAGAAATTACTAAAGCTCCATTAAGTGTTAATGCAAATTCTTTAGTGAAAATATTTGATGGAATACCCTATTATGGAGGTAATGGAGTAATGTACGAGGGCTTCAAAAATGGAGAAACAAGTTCTGTTTTAAGTGGAGTTTTAGATTATTCAGGAACTAGTCAAGGAGTAATTAATTTAGGTAATTATACTATACTCCCAAATGGTTTATCGGGTTTAAATTATCAAATAGAGTATTTTTCAAATGATTTAGTTATCTCCCCAGATTCTGATTCAGACGGAGTTCCAGAGGATATAGACAACTGTCCTACTATTTCAAATCCAAATCAATTAGATGGAGACACTGATGGGATTGGAGATCTTTGTGATAACTGTGTTTCGTTAATAAATTCAAATCAATTAGATTCAGATTTTGATGGTATTGGAAATATATGTGATGTTGATGATGATAATGATGGGATACTTGATGTTACTGAGAGTGAATCTGACTTTGATGGAGATGGAATCATAAATTCATTGGATCTGGATTCAGATAATGATGGTTGTTGGGATCTTATAGAGGCTGGTTTTTCAGACACCAATGATGATGGTGTTTTAGGGATTGATTCTTCAGTGGTAGATGCACAGGGACAAGTTATAAATCATGGCGGATACACCGATCCTATGGACAATAACAAAAACAATATTTTTGATTTTTTAGAGATTCCTCTCCTCACAAATGCGACTGTATTATTACCGAGTCAAATTAATTTTGTTTTAGGAGAAAAGCTTGTTGTTGAGGCAACGGATATAGAACCTAATTGGGAACTTCAATGGCAAATTCAAATAGACAATGCTTGGTTTGATCTTAATGATGGAGTTGACTATTTTGGAACTATGACTTCTGCATTGTCAATTCTTTCTTTTGATATTTTTAATAAAGGAGATCGCTTTAGGCTAAAAATATTTGACACTAATTTTAATTGTTCTGAGCAAAATTTTTACAGCAACCAAACAGTTATTGATACTGATGAGTTAATCATTCCAAATGCTTTTTCACCAAACGGCGATAATAAAAATGATCAATTCATTATTTATGGAATTGAAAGCTTTGCTCAAGTCAATTTAAAAATTTTCAATCGATGGGAGCAAATGGTTTATCAAAATGAAAATTATGATAATAGCTGGACTGGCGAGTCAAATATTGGTAGTAATTTAAATCAAAATAATGTATTGCCTTCAGGAGTCTATTTTTATGTTTTAGAGTTAGATGGAGGAGAAACATATAAAAAAGGATTTATATATCTAAAAAGATGAAATATATAGATTACAAAAAAATCAAATTTTGTGTTATCTTTTTAATTACAAATTTAGCAAGTGGAACTATTTATTCTCAACAAGACAATAGTTTTAGTCAATATATGTTTGGGCATCAAATATTAAACCCTGCTTATTCGGGTTCCAGAAATATTACCAATATTACTTCACTTAGCCGATCACAATGGACAGGTTTTGAGGGTGCTCCCTTATCACAAAGTATTTCTTTCAACTCTCCAATTGGAAAGAGGAATTTAGGGATTGGTGTTAGTGCTCAAGCCGATGCAATAGGACCTTTAACTAATACTGAGACAAGTTTAGATTTTTCATATCATTTAAAATTTTCTGATGATCAAAATTGGCTAAGTTTAGGATTAAAATTTGGAGCACAGAATTTTCTATTAGATACCCAGTCACTAAGATTTTTTGATCGAGATGACCCTTCTTTTAATTCTAATACTAAATTTATTCCAAATATAGGATTTGGCCTTTATTACTATACCCCAAAACTTTATTTAGGCTTTTCAATTCCTAGAATGATTGAAGATGAATTAAGTTTTGTAAAGAGGCATTTTTATTTTATTGGGGGAGGATTAATCTCTTTGAAAGACAATGTCCAATTGAAACCAAGCCTTTTATTAAAAAAGACAAGTGGAACAGTTTTAGCTTACGACATCAGCCTTCTAATGCTTCTTAATAATTCATATTGGTTTGGACCTCAGTTTAAAAGCAAAGCTGCCTTTGGACCACAAGACCAAATTCTTGATGGAAGTATTAGTTTTTTAATTGGAATTAATTTAAATGAAAATATAAGTATTGGATATGCATATGGAAATGCAATTAACTTAGGAACAAATAATTCGAGTTCTCATGAATTACTTTTACGCTTTGATTTTTCGCCAAGAGTATTGGGAATATTACGATCACCAAGAATTTTTTAAATGAAAAAAATAATCTTATTTACTTTTATAATTTTCAATCTAAAATGTTTTGCCCAAAAGGACAGTTTGAGCAAATACAATAGTATAAATATTGAATGGGGGTCATATTACTATAAAAACAATGAATTCAAAAAGGCGATAAATGCCTATGAATCAGTTAACCAAAAACTCCCATCAATAGCAACTAAAAATTTATCGCAAGCGTACTTTAAATCGGGAAATAAACCTCTAGCTTTAAAAAACATCAAAAAAATAATTGATGGTCCTAAAGTAGATGTGGAAGATTATTATTTCATTTCACAATTATTGGATCTAAATCCAAAGCTTGCCGATGAATATATTGAAAAAGCAAGTCGCTTACCCATTAGTCATTTAGAATTAGATCAAACCAAGAGTTTGTCAGACCCTCTTTTAAACTATAAATTTCATAATGTGAGCATTAATACTCCAGGAACTGAGTTTGGAGGTTATTTGGTTCCCTTGTTTGACGAGCAAGGCCACATAACTGACCAGACAATGGTTTTTTATTTGGCAAAACAAATAGATAATTGGACAAAAAAAATAAAAAACAAAGTAATTTCAGAGAACGAGATATATAATATATTTCGCGGAAAATTAGATATGTCAAGCCTTGATATTTTGGAAGGGAAAGTTATTGAAACAAAGATAAATTCAATTTTTCAAGAAGGACCAATTTCTGTTCATCCCGGGCTAATTGAATTGTATTTATCCAGAAGTAGTGGGGTCATTGATGAAAATAATAAAGTTCAGGTTGATCTTTATCGAGCTGATTATGATGAGGAACTTAAAGGATTTCCAATACCCTTAGACATTAATATGAAGGGCTATAGTACGATGCATCCATCATTAAATATAGAAGAACAAAGACTATATTTTTCAAGTGATCGACCAGGTGGATATGGTGGTATGGACCTTTATTATATCCCACTTTCTAAAGTTAATGATAGTCTTGAAATAGTAAATCTTGGTCCAGATATTAATACAGAATTTAATGAAGTTTTTCCTTATACGTCTCAAAAAGGGGTTTTGTTTTATTCTAATGATTCTAAAGATGATGAAAATGGCTTAGATGTTTTTATGGCTGTTAATAAATTCGCAAATCGGTGGAGTGTATCCAAACTTCAATCACCTTTTAATTCTGATGGAGATGATTTTTCTTTTGGTATTCTTAAAAATAATATAGGAATTTTAAGTTCAAATAGGTCAGGAGGTGTTGGGAGTGATGACCTATATACTTTTGAATATAAATCAGAATTGTTAACAGTAAAAGATAACTATGATTTCGCCCCATCAGATACTCTAATAGTTAGTACTAATGGAGTTCTAAATAACGATGAAAAAAAAATGCTTTCTTCGGACCCTATCTCTCAATTATTTCATAAAAAAGTAACTCTTATTGATAGCACAAAGAGAGGATATTTATTATTAAACAAAAACGGTAGCTTTCTTTACAAAAGTTTTTTAAATGAATCGGTTAAAGATTCATTTTCATATCGTTTATCGGATTCATTTGGAGATTCACAAAAAGAATGGGCAATCATATCTCCCACTTTAGATAAAAGAACTGAATATATTTTTAGGCCGATATTTTATAATTTGAATAAGTTCAATATTATTGATAAATATAAAGATCGACTTGACGAAATTGTAAATGCGATGAATAGAGATTCTAAAATTAAAGTAAATGTAATTTCTTCAACAGACTGCAGGGGAAGTCAATCTTACAATACAATACTCTCAATAAGTAGAACGGAAAGTATATTAAAATATATAAAACAGAAAATTTCGGACCCTAATAGAATTACTGGTATTGGAATAGGAGAGATTCAAAAAGATGAAAATAAAACTCTATCATATCAAGTTGTAGTGGGAAGTTTTAAAAATATTAATAATGTAAAACGTTTAAAAGTTGAGTTTTTAAAAAGTGGAATAAAAGCCGAAATAAAGGAAACGTCTAAAAAGTTATTTAGATTAGTGATTTCCGACCTTGAAACATTAAATGAGGCGAATCAATATGTTCTAAAATTAAATAAGCAAAATATTAAATCATGGATATTAAAAGATTGTGATTGCTGTAAAATAGAGGAACAAGAACATGCTTTAAATCGAAAATCAATTTTTGAGGTTACTTTAAATTAATTACCCTGATTTTTTTACATCTTTTTTCATAATATCTAGACTTCTAAAGAAAAAAAAATACATTAAATTAATTCACTAATTAACTTTAGTAGCACAACCAACTTCAAATTGAATGTCTTTTAATTTTACTTTAATTATTCTTTTTCAAAAAAAAGACAACGTAGTTTTATTAAGCAAACCTTTATGAAGTTTTCACTATTAGCTATTTAAATTAATAGATATAATAACAATCCATATAATTATTGTAACCACAAAACTTAAGAAGACCAAAAACGCCCCAATATCTTTAGCTTTTTTTGCGAGTTCGTTATATTCAGCAGTATATAAATCTACCACTCTTTCAATTGCACTATTGATAATTTCTGAAAACAGAGGTATGAAAAGAGATAGTGATAGTATAATTTTATAGTTAAATTTAAAAGGCAAAATAAAAACAATAAAATTTAAAATTAAAAACAGGATAAGTTCTATCCTAAAGGACTTCTCCTTTAGAATCATATCTTTTAATCCTGATAGTGCGTATTTAGTATTTTTGATGAACGAATATTTTGGTTTATTCATAATTTATTAAAAAGATTTACAATTTATTATTTAAAATGACAAATACCACAGTAAATTATTATAAAAATAGATTCGGTTTATTAGATCAATCAAATTTTATCATTAAGAGATATCATTTGATTTGTAGCTTAATTTGAAATACTAATTATTAGAAGTGAAAAATAAAATTATAAAATCTATTTTTAGACTTCGTTTGGAAGAGTTTATGGCATTGGTTTTACTGATTCCAATGCTATTTTTTCTAATTATCTTTAATGGTAAAGAAAGCTTTAGAGCCTCTAATATTGATCGATTTCTTATTACATTAGTAGTGTTTTTTTTGTTTTTAGCGATCATCAAGTTGAAAGATTTAAATTCGCTTCAAGATTCTAGAATTGGACGTTGGATTAGTGTACTGCTTAATTTTCTTCGAGAAACCCTTCCTTTTGCTTTTTGCATATCTATTTATACAAACATGCATGATATGGTTCATTTGGTTAATCCTAATGATGTTGATGCTTATTTAATCGCGTGGGATGAATATATCTTTGGTATACAACCCGCTTTATATCTTGAGCAATTCATTACACCCAATTTGACAGACTTTATGTATTTTTCATATGGAATGTTTTTAATATATGTTCTCTTTTTTCCTTTTATGTTGTATGCTAAAGGCGACATGACTGCTTTTCGCGAAACAACAGTTTCTATAATTCTCACATTTTATATTGGTTATATTGGTTACGTGATTTTCCCAGCAGTTGGGCCAAAATTTACCTTGTCACATTTATTTGAAACATCCTTAACAGGAAGTTCCGTTTCAGATCAAATTTCTTTTTTAATGGATTATCAAATTTCTGCTTTTACACGTAGGGATTGTTTTCCGAGTTTACACAATGGAATTATCCTTTTGATTCTATTGTTTGCATTTAAGTATAAAAGATCTTTTGGGTTGTTGTTTCTGCCTTTTGCTATTTCTTTATTTATTTCAACACTCTATTTAAGATACCACTATTTTGTTGATATGATAGCGGGTTATGTTTTAGCAATATCAATGTTTTTAATTGGTCCAAAACTTTACAGATGGTGGAGTATTATGCGATATTAACTTTTATAAACCGAATACCAAAAATTATGAGTTAAATAATTCGCGGGCTCTGGTTTGAGAGTTTTAGGATTGATTTTTAGGGTGTGTAAGTTAATAATCCATAATATAGATAACTATGGGTGTAGAGTAATTCCTTTGGATTATCTATTTCTATTAGGTTTTTGTAAAAAGAGTACGAGAATTAAATCATCAAGAATTTTTTAAGCTAAAAAAAAATAAAAATCCATTCTTCTCTATTATGGTGTACAAAGAAACATTTGTACTTTTGAAATCAATTAAAGAATTTGATTATGAGTGTTTATGATGTAGCAATTATTGGTTCAGGACCTGGAGGTTATGTAGCAGCAATACGTTGTTCCCAATTAGGAATGAAAACAGCGCTTATTGAAAAATATAGTACTCTTGGGGGAACATGTTTAAATGTTGGATGTATTCCTTCAAAATCTCTTTTAGATTCCTCTCACCATTATGAAGATGCTCAAAAACATTTTGCAGAACACGGGATTGAAATAGAAGGTGAAATTAAAATCAATTTTAAACAAATGATTGATCGTAAAGCTTCAGTTGTAGAGCAAACAACTAAAGGAATCGATTATTTGATGAATAAAAATAATATTGACATCTTCGAAGGTTTAGGAAGTTATATTGATGCAACCCATATAAAAATTGAAGGTAAAGATGCGCAAATCATAGAGGCTAAACATAGCATTATAGCCACTGGCTCTAAGCCGGGAACACTTCCCTTTATTTCTTTAGATAAAGAAAGGGTAATTACCTCTACAGAAGCATTAAAGCTTAAAGAAATACCAAAACATTTAGTGATTATTGGTGGTGGTGTTATTGGACTTGAATTAGGACAAGTAT
>Ga0209709_10004358_pt1 | contig 11432 bp, 11 predicted proteins | sample ArcticOcean_MG_C_2_FD_187435 | JGI IMG/M metagenome (GOLD analysis project Ga0209709, IMG submission 187435) | Marine microbial communities from western Arctic Ocean - ArcticOcean_MG_CB4_136 (SPAdes) (version 2) | ecosystem: Environmental > Aquatic > Marine > Oceanic | place: Arctic Ocean... | reverse complement strand
CTGCACACCATGCTGACAGAAGATGAACTATGGAGTGGAGTCGAAAAATTGTTTTCCGAATCAACAGTGGTTGAATCTCTGAAAAGAAAATCCCATCACACAATCATCGCAACAAATCCTGCGACCAGAGAATACACGATCAAATACGGAAAATCTGGAGACCCCGTCGTCGTAAAGTTCTGGAAGGTCTGCAAGATGTATTCAATGCTCTGTGATGCCGGAAGGTTGTTTAATTCTGATATGGAGAATGGTGGGCACAACGAGGTTGACATGTCAACTTGGCACATTCCTGGTTCCGCTATGCTAGCAGTAATTCCACTTCTTGATTCTGAAGTTTCCATCAATGAAGATGGCCCCGAAGCAGGCCTATATCGTAACTTACCTAGCAATGCCGTCGATGATGATGATGATGATTACTATGATGACGATTACTATGACGACAGTAGTTCTGGGAGAACCCCAAATGACGACCGTTCTGATTCAATGAATCCGAACAGCGACCGGTATAACCCTGGTCGGTAATTTAGTGCAAACAGATTTCGAACATGGCGGTAAATTACTGCTTGATTCAATCGAATAATCAAATAGGGATAATTCGCAAGGGTCTATCCGTTTACCCATGCGAATGCAATTGTTGTTTGAATGGGCTTTGCGTGGGCCATTCTAGTCGCTACCCTCGGAGTCGTATCTTCAATACTTTCTAATCAACTATGATACTTGCCCATTTAGGTATTCAGCCTGTTGTCATTTCTGATTCTTCTTCAATCATTTCAAACACAGCACCCTGTAACTCAAGGTCAACAGGAATTGGTGGTGGTGTAACTAGAAGACTGACTAGCACGCCAATTGAACCGGCTAAGAAAACTGCGCCAATAGTAGCATGCACCGACCAACCAAGAGGTGACATCAAGGGATAATTACCCTCCACCGTATAGATAAAGCCGGTTTCAAATGTCAAGACCAATAGCCACGTAAATGTGTGTATTGCTGGTACTAAAAACGCGAATAGCCGAATCCTACCACTGCCAAATTGATCAACAAATCTGTATGCAAGGTCAAGGCCAATACCAGCAATAATTGGTGTCAACATATGCCGCCATGCTTGATTTAGGTCACCAGGAGCAAAGGCCGCGATTGCAATCCCATTCACTCCTAACAAAATCGTAAACGTGCCAAAAACAGGTCTCCAGCGACGCATGAAAAGAAAAATTACACCAGCTAGAATAGCAGACTGCAACAAAATCGATGAAATGCCTAATTCCAACCCAGTAGTCCCATCCCCACACTGAGGCAGTGCCCCGCATAGAGAGGAGTAAGAGAGGGTTTGATGATGGGCATAACTAGTGAATAGGGTCAATACAGACCATGCCGCGCCAAGTCCAAACAATATTGGCAACTGACTAGCAAGGCCCTTTTCCCCACTACCCGGGGTGTTCCACGCCGCCCAAAACGGAGCCATCAGAGAAAGCGAAAGCCCTGCTGCCAATCCTAGATGTGTTGTTGAAAGGAGAATATCTGTCCCGCCTTCAATACCCAAAAATGTGTGCCATAATAAATCCCCAATCCCTGCCACACCAAAGACCATCATTCCAGCCACACTTGAGCCATATCCTTGTGGCATTCCTGCAAGAAAGTCCTTGATTGCTTTGGGCGAGAGGGGGATTTTTCTATCTGAAAGACGCCAAAGAGAGAAAGTGATGAAACCCGCATATGCGTTGAATCCAGAATACCAAACTGCGTGCCAAGGAGTGAAAAATGAATCATCTACTGAACCGTGTTTATGGGCCCATCCATCAATTACCATACCGCAAAAACACCACAATCCTAAGCCAAGGACTGCCCAATCAAATGACGGCATACCAGGTGTTGGTAATCCTCTTGTGAAGTGCCAAATTACGAATACTACGATGGCTAAAGCAAGGGAGCCACCAAATATTTGCCCAAATGCTTCTAATTCTTGTGTTGACCCCAAAGTTCCCATTTTACTCGCCCTCTTTTCACTGGTTATTTTTAGAGGGGTGATAATCTAAAGGGTAAATTAGGTGAGTTTTGTAACACTCAATGGTGCTTTTTCTCACTTAGTGCCATTTTTATGATTGCGCGCCTCCTTCATAGGCCGACTGCCATTCAGGGCACTTGGTGACAACCCCCCTTGGTACGACTAATTTGAATTCCGGGTTTCAATAGAAACTAGAACCATTCGACTAACTTGGTTTCGGCCTTTTCAAGCCGTTAAGGATGGGATAACGCGCGAAGGCTTCATATCTTGGAACCATCAAATGCGCTATGTCCTTCGGGACACGGGATGCACGACTCGCTTCGGCGAGTAGGCGGTGACGCCAATGAGAATAGAGCCATACAAGGCAAAGCACAGGGCTGTACAGCAACGACTGTACACAGAGGGTCCAGAGCTACCGCCGCGTCTCGTTAATCGCGCACATCTTCCATGGCTAGGGTCCTATACTACGCAAATGCAAACGGAAGGCAAATCTGTGAATACACAGAAATCATACATGATCGCTTTGCGACACCTGATTCAAATGCCATTACCTGGTGAAAATATCATTACTGAATTAGAAAGAGATTCGATGGATATCGAACAATTGTTGGAGCGAGTTGAACCATTCAATGGTAGGCTCGACCTTTGGGTTCATTCTCTTATCGACCGTTCCCCTTCAACCGTTAAAGCAAGATTGGCTGCTGCAAACCATCTCATGAACTGGCTTGGTCAAAAGTGGCCAGAGCATCTTATTCGCCCCAAGAGTGGGAAGAAATTACCTAGAACCTTGACTAGCAGAGAATTATCTCTAGTCAAAGAAGCCGCAGCGTGCAGTGAAGACCCTGTAGCAAATTTAGTGGTCACTATGATTCTTGATACGGGATTACGTGTTAGTGAATTATGTGATTTGAGTGTATCGGATATTGACCTAGCAGACCATTCTGCAATGGTAATCGATGGTAAAGGTGGAAAAGATAGGCTTGTTCTATTCACTCAGGCAACTGTTGCAAGGATTTTGGCTTGGCTTCCTCTACGTGAAGAACGAGAGCCTCAGGGTGATTATTTGTTAGTCTCAAAGGCCGGAACTGCTCTACAATCTCGAACTGTTCAAAGAATGATGGACAGGCTTGCGGATGATGCTGGAATTCCAAGAGGCCGACTTACCCCCCATGTGTTGCGTCATAACTTTGCAACTGGGTTATTGGAAAGAGGAGCGGACCTTGTCAGCATCCAAAGGTTGCTCGGGCATGCTAGCATTGCTACAACTAGAGTCTATCTCGAAATTAGCGATCAGACTCTGAGGGAAATTTACAAACGGGCACAAACGATTGAAACCGAAGATTAAGATTCTTGAACACACCTTGACATGAACTATCATGTTCATTGAATGTCTAACAAACTAACTGTTGTTGTATTCAATCTTTGTTGAACCAAGGCATATCTTTCACAGTGCGAGGAACTTTGAGAGTCTTACCTTTCCTTCCATCTGTAGATTTAGAAGATTTGACAGTCAGACTTCCTGCTGTTCGCTTGATTGATTTTTCAGCAACCTTTCGCCCAGATGCTGTTGCCTTGGATGCTGCTTTTTTAGCAGTTGATTTTGCTTTGGTTGTTGCTTTCTTTGCGGTCGACTTAGCCTTAGAAATCACTTTCTTTGCGGCTGCTTTCTTTGCGGTCGACTTAGCCTTAGAAATCACTTTCTTTACGGCTGCTTTCTTTGCAGATGGCTTCTTTGTTGCTGCTTTTTTAGCAGGTGATTTCTTTGTGACTGCCGACAATAATTTCTTTGAAATTACAGCACTAAGTCCAGCTTTAACCAGTCCTTTTTGGCCTGCTTTTACTATACTTGCTGGAGTCTTAAGACCTGCACCACTAAGTTTCTTTGCGGTTGCTTTCCCAACCCCTGGTAATGTCATAAGAATTGCGAGTGGGTCCTTTTTTGGCTTGCCGGTCATATCTTCACCTGATAACGGGATAAGGCCTCACTATGATGAACCCTTCTCTCAATTAGGGGTATGATTGAAGGACAGGGCACGTTGTGACATAAGTCATGCAGGATAATTTGGACCCAAGTAAATCAATTCTGTACGCCCAAGTACGCCATGCTGGCCCGACCCACGGTTATGATTCAGAACAGAATTTACGACCAAAAGCGCATCCTGCAAATATCTCCACAGTTTACCTTGGAGATGTTGCATTAACATTGTTGAAAGTCATCCAAGGAAATTCGACTCCCGCTATGATCAAAACGCCTCAATTCGATGAGCAAAGATGGAAATTTACAACACGAACCGGGGATATCGATTTGAAAATTGAAAGTTATTCTTACTGGGGCTTTGGCTTAATCACTAGATGCTATGCTAATACCATTACATTGGAAGGTCCAGTCACTGAAAGAGCGAGAATTATCTTTGATTTGGTCGCTGCACTTCCGCATAAACCATGGGAATTGGCATGGAGGGGCAGGTTTGATTCAAAAATTGGTGACAGTAAGCAAAACACTGTTGCATGGAATTCACACATTGAACGGGCCAGGGATGACCTCAACGAATTAATCGAAATGACAATTATTGAGAAAGGAGAGTTACCGGATATCGAAACGGCTAGAAATGCCCTTGCAGATGATAATGCCCCCGCAGTACTACGTGCTCTTGCACGAATAGAAGCCGATTCTATCGGGGTTGAAGTTGAGGACTTCTCTCCAGATGGTCTTTCTTTGAAGTTGGATGTGGATGAAATTCCATTCATAGACTTGTCTTCTGAAGAGGAATAAATGCGCGCGTCGCGTTGATAAGGGAAATCAGTGTCGGCGATATCATGGCAAAGAAAGACAGCGGCGGTATTCAGCAGGCTGCAGGTCTGATTCGATACTTCGATGAAGAATCTGAAGACGCTTGGAAAATCACTCCAACTCAAATCTATCTCACATGTATTGGTTTGTCTGGATTCATCTACCTCGTAAACGAGGGAGTTGTTTCTTGGATTATAGATATGTTCTGAATCACTGAAGTGGTTCAATCAATACAACAGACCCTTCTGTTCTAGCCATTCCTTGAGCTACTTGCATTGCTGTATCTAAATCAAGAGTTACTCCAAGTGTTCTGGGCCCTTCGCTCTCATGAATTATCAATCTGTGAGTTAAATGCGAAAGTGTCTCTTGGCTAATACGCTCAAATATCCACTTTTCATTTTCGATTCTAACCATTGCAGGCACGTCGCTAAGTGGCCCCATGTCGGTGCCAAGTTCTCTAGTACGGCCACTAAGTCCCTGTAAATCTGCAAGAGGTTTCCAGGACCTCTTTCTAATTGTCAATTTTAATTTGTTATCTTTGCTTACGCCATCTGTAAATGCTCTTCCCATCAAGATCCCCATCCCTTGGAGAATCGGAATTCTCCAAACCACAATCCGCATTCATTCACTCATAAGAGTTGGGGGGACTTCCCATTGCTCAAACGACTTTCGCGTGGTTCTTCTCAAGTACCAAGGGTGCACTTATTGAAATTATAATTGCTAAGAATACCCCTACTAATACATGGCTTGCTAAATCGGTTTGTAATGTCAAAAACATTGGACTGAAAGCAAGGCTCAATCTCCACCCCCATGCCTCAGGGCGCGGGTGAGCATCGAAACCCATGAGAGGCAGTAGCATCCCGACCAGACCCATGCCGGTTATTGCGAGGGTCAGCCACAAAGATACAGCGATAGCACCATCGCCCGACCCGATTCTATTAACGGTAGATACTGAAACAAATGTGGCGGCAAATATCAAAATTATTCCAATTATTATCGAGACACCTAAGGCCGTCGAACGGCCTTGGCCTGAACCAATTTTTTTGTTTACTTTGTCTTCCAATAGCGGCATGAAACCAATCAATGCGCATGAACTTATGATTACAGGAAGGATGTCCCTCTGTAAGAGTTCACCCCATAGAAATAGAGTTGCGATAACCACAACTGCGGCTATGCTTAATCGGTTATCAAATGAAAGTGAGTTAACTAATAATTGTGCGATTAGAAGGCCGATTGCCAATGATATCAGTATCTCTTGAATATTTGCAAATAGTGAATATTCATTTATGCTTTCACTTACGCCTTCTTCGGGATACATCGATAGAAGAATCAGTAAGATTATCGCCCCACCTGTGCCATTGAGGTATTTTCTAGAAACGCCTTGAGATACATAATATTGAAGCAATAATGCTAGGCTCACTACTATGACTAATGCTGAACCGCCTGTTTGCTGAATTGAATCGGAAGGGGATAGTAAAAACGCGACCCCACAAAACACAGCAGTTAGGCTAGCCAACCATTTACCATTATCAAAAATCGTGGACAACAACATGGCCATGGCTGAAAGGAAAGCGAGGGTCACCAACGTTTCTGCCATACCCACGCCACATGCAACTGACCCATTAGGCTTGCACAAGCAACAAGAGTGAGAGGCCTGACCCACTGCCATGGTGCGGCCCGCCGATAAGGAGTTACTCTTGGAGTTGGCCAAAACTCCGTTATCGGGATTAGCGAGAAGTCTGGGTATCGAGGTCGAGAAGTGGCTTCCGTTCGCATCTTCGCCACTTCCAGTAACAATGCGCCTCACTCCTCGAAGACATGATATCGATTGGACAAGGGAACAATTGGAGTCCCTCGGCGGAGAAAAAATTCCTTGGATGGTAACATCTGAATCATGGGTTATGCCTTTTTCAAAGGGAGATTATCCCGATGATGAAACTAAGAAATTGATGGTGTTACTACATGAAACCGGCCGAATCACTCGTCAAGAGGCGGTTTCTATGTTGCCTCCCGTCGTCCTAGAGCCTGCTACCGACCACCTGGTGATGGATACTTGTGCCGCCCCGGGCTCGAAAGCAACCCAATTAGCTGAGGCTGTTCCAAATGGGTTAGTTCTTGCCAATGAACCATCATCTGGAAGGCTAAACCTACTGGTGACAAATCGAGGCCGGCTTGGTATTGAAAATATGCTGATCATGCAGCATGATGGCCGACACATTGGAAGAATGCCGGAGCCGGGTGTTGATGGTATTGTGGTCGATGCTCCTTGTAGTGGAAATGCAACCACTAGGAAAAATCGTGAATTATGGTATTCATGGACTCCTAAAGTAGGAAGAAGTCTGTTCAAATTACAACTCGATATCGCGATTCGAGCCGCACAATTACTGCGCCCCGGCGGCAAAATGGTATACTCCACCTGCTCCCTGGACCCGATTGAGAATGAAGCTGTAGTTTGCGAAATATTGCAAAATTGCCCTTGGTTAGAATTAATCGATATTGATACGGAGAGGCTCTTGCCTTCACTGGTACACCATAGAGGAATTGACAATTGGCCAATTCTTGATGAAAAATCAGAGATTGTAGAATGGGATGGCGAGATGCCAAAACTACCCGGTTTGTCCCAAGAAATGTTGAACCCAGGGCAAAGAGGGTTGGAAGCACCTAATCTCGCATCAACCATTCGAGTTCATCAGCATGACAATGACACAGGGGGATTCTATGTTGCATTGTTTGAACATGTTGCAGAGAGAACACCTGAAGGTATAGCGCGTTCAATGATTTTGAAGCGTGAAATGAATCGCGAGCCGGTAGAATTACCTCGCCAAAACAAGAACAAGCACACAACCAATCCTGCATCCCCTGAAATAATTGAAAAAATCTGTAGCCACTGGGGTATTGATCAATCATTATTCTCATGGTGGCATCGTGGTAGAAGAGTAAACATTTCAACTAAAATGGCCTATGAAAGACTCTATGAAACAAAGGTTGTGAACAAGAAAGGCGATTTTTGGCCCGGTGATGACTTTCATCCACTACGAGTAATCCATGTTGGGCAACCTTCTTTCACAGACAACAAAGGAATCTGGCGGACAAGACAAGAAGCACTTGAATTGCTTCGGCCCCATATTACAAAGGGACTAATCGATGTTGAGATGGAGACAATACATTCGATGCTGTCCGGTGAAGTTCCCCTTACTGAAGAGTTCCCTACTGAGATTGAAATAGGTTCTGCGATTTTACGTTGTGGAGAATTTTTACTCCCAGTATGGGTTGCGGCTAGAGTATCACTCATGATTGATGATAAAGAGAGAGATATTCTTCGACTGAAACTAGGTATCGTAGAGAGGGAGGAAGAAGAATGAGGGCGTTTGCAATTTTTGTTGCGCTATTATTGGCCCCTCTAGCAACAGCAGCACTTTCAGATCTAACAATCTATGCCGAAGGTCATTATGAAAGTCAAGATGAGGCGCCGATTCTAGTTGAATGGTTTCACGGAAGCGATGATGAAACAAAAGTTACTGAACTAGCCGAAATGGATAGGAACGGAGAGATTACTCTTCTTCATTGGCGCACAGGAGCAGAGGAAGAGAGCGGAGGATTACCTGATGATGATGCTAAATCTCGATTGATGTATCACAATATTACGGAAACACCATCGGTAGCAATCGATGGCTATCCGGAAAATATCTCAGATATTGCACCTAAGGTCAATTCCAATGAAGTTGAAATCGAGTGGAATGTTCAATTAATTGGGTCGACGGAGGTTGAACTTCTCAATATCACCGCAACTTGGACTAATCAAGAAGCGTTGAATGGCGCTACGCAAATGCACGTATTCATTATTGAGACCGAGGCTGTAGATTCTAAAGGTCGTGAAGTAACTAATTTGGTTCGGGATTGGGCCACTTCGTCATCATTTTACCTCACAAATAATACTACCAATGAATGGAATGAAACCATCACCAAGGCTCACCTTGATGGAGCCGGTATCGTACTTGATGATGCAAGTCATGCCGACCGATATGAGATTCTACTGGTGATGATAGGTGGGTTCGAAAATGATACATCGAATAGAGTACTATCTATTCAGCGAGCTGAGATGCCAACATATTGGCAATCCGTTGACCAAAGCGCAACTTTAACCCCCGCTATTTTCCTTATCCTAGTGGTCGTTTGCATAGGGTTTATCGTACTGGCAGAGCGGAAACGTGAACTTGGGTTACCGCGTTTGGAAGGTTCGTGGTCCTCCGAAGAGAATGTTATCGAATATCGCTTAGTCACTGGTAATTCAATCAAAATTGGCGAGTTAACAATGGGTCATGGTTGGAGAGCAAATGGCAAGATAAAGAAGGAAAATTTGGTTGGTGGCAAAACCCACAACGGAACTTTACGGGTAACTGGAAGTGGAGCGTTATCATTACGCCTTGCGGTTAAGGTTGATGACTTGGGCGATTGGATTCTTGATCTAAATCTCCCTGACCCTCTGTCGAATAATTGAATAATAACCTCCTTTCGTTTACCGTTATGTCCCTCGACACTACCGACCGTGCAATCATTGAGGCTCTTTACGAAGATGCCCGTATTTCACAAAGACAACTTGCGCAAATAGTAGATGTAGCGCAAGGTACGATTGCCAATCGAATACGCAAACTTGAGGCAGCGGGTGCTATTCAGGGATATACTGCAATTCTGGGCGCTGAAGCCGTAGGTTGGGGGATGACTGTAATGGCTGGCCTTTGTATCGAGAAAGGTATGATAATGGATGTACAAAGGCACATTTCAAATGATTACAGAGTATTCAGTGTCTATGATGTAACTGGAGATTGGGACTCGATGGTTTTAGCACGAGTGAAGGACAGAGAGGACCTTGATGATTTGACAAAATCGGTATTCACCTTAGAAGGAATTACTCGCTCTTATACCCATGTTGTGCTAAACACGGTCAAAGAGTCAGGGGTCGTACTCCCCAAGGAATGATGGCAAATCTTCCACACACATTGTATCGGGTTTCATTGCTTTAGACAATGCTCTCCTGCATTCATCTGATGGTTTGATATCAAGACTTGTCATAGAATCCATCAATCTCTTTTGTAGCCGGCCACCGGTTCTATCCCAATCCATCAATACGATACAATTGCCGTATGTTTCTGTAATGTAAACGACAATTCTCTCGACCGGCCATCCACGATTTAATTTTTCAATCGTCCCGGTGAATCCTAATGTGCGTAAAGCAAACACGTCCCTCTGGCCTTCGACGAGGATTACCGTGCCTTCCGCATTTTCTTCAATGCATGATTCGATAGCCCGGTGAGCTATCGCATATCGTTTTTCACGATTCAAGAAGACCCTCCAATATTGCGACTATTTCTACAGAGGTTAAGCCCTCTATACTCACTTTTTTCTGACGGGTTGTGTGCCCTGCAACCACAGTTACTGGAACTGAGAAAATCTTTGTCAGAACATTACAAACCGCATGGTTGGCTTTGCCTTTTTGAGCCTCGGCCTTTACAGCCACTTGGATTCGACCTCGCCATTCATTGAACCCAATAATGCCTTGTCTACTCGCACCGGGCTGGACTTCAATTTCGATTAAAACGGCACCCTCGAGGGTGGTTTGAACACAAGTGGCGAGCCTCACAATATACCCGACGCAGCGGTGGCACATCAACAAACCTCCCCGTGGAGGATGTCGGTAAGGCGCAATCGCTTAATACGGCCGTCTGACCGCTTTGGGCATGGGCGCTGACCGTGAATTGTGGCCAGATGAATATACAGTGTTCAATATACTGTATGATAAGTTTCTTTTCTGGTCGATAATTGTCGGTGCGTTCACTTTCGCATGGCTAATAATCGCCATACTGCGATACAGAGAAGGGGTTGACCCTGTCGCGGATAAAGTTGATGTGTTGACGGTTGGAACATTTCCGAAAGACCGCCATCACTTTGACCTTGAATTAGCATGGTTCGTCGGCCCTACAATTCTAGTCGTATGGGTCACCATACTTGCCTTTGGTTCAATGAATATTGTTTGGGGGGAGGTCCAAAAATTGCAACAAGATGAGGACTCATTTACTGTCGAAGTAAATGGGCAGCAATGGTATTGGGACTTCTATTACCAAGATGCATTGACTTGGGAAGATGTAGGTACTGGCCATGACGTCACATGGAATACTGCCACGGGCCTTTCGATTGATGCTGGTGCCGGAGCGGTTACTGCATCGATAACCTATGGTTCTAACACCGCTAATCTAGATCTTGCGAATAACACTACCTTGGATGTATTATTCAATGAGTTTATTTTCCACAATGTAGATATTTTGGATGCAGATGGTAGCATACTTCACCGTTGGCAACACATTCCATTAGAGCATAAGATGAGTGGAGACCTCATCATACCGTGCGATACTAACGTACTGTTCAATATTCACAGTAACAATCCTGAAAGAGATTCTGAATTCAAAGAATCGAATGTTTACCAAGGCGTGCAACACGCATTCTGGCTCCAAGAATGGGGCATGAAAGAAGATGCGGTTCCAGGTCTCGAAGGAGGAACATGGATGTATGTTCAGCCAAATGATGCAGGAGTTTTCCCAATCAGATGTGCAGAGTACTGTGGTAACCAGCACTCGATGATGAAAGGAC
>Ga0209709_10004347_pt1 | contig 11447 bp, 11 predicted proteins | sample ArcticOcean_MG_C_2_FD_187435 | JGI IMG/M metagenome (GOLD analysis project Ga0209709, IMG submission 187435) | Marine microbial communities from western Arctic Ocean - ArcticOcean_MG_CB4_136 (SPAdes) (version 2) | ecosystem: Environmental > Aquatic > Marine > Oceanic | place: Arctic Ocean... | reverse complement strand
ATTAGCAAACCTTACATTAACTAAAAATTTCATAATCCAATAATTAATCATATTAATTTTATAAATAATAATAGATGGTATATTAGCATTACAAATTTCGAGAGATACTGTTCCTGATTTGACTACGGCAAACACAGAACTAGATAAAATCTGATGTTTAATATTTTCATCTGAAATTACTTGAGAATTAATTAATTGATTATTCTTTATAAAATTAACAATTAATTCTCTATTTTCATAAGTAGCATGAAATACAAAGTTATAATTATTAAATTTTTTATCCATCAATTTAATAAAATCACATAATATAGGTAATAAAACATTCGTTTCAGATTTTCTACTGCCAGCAAAAATTGATATAATTTTTTTATTTTTATTAATTAATGAAGATAAGTCTATTTTAGATCTGCTATTATGCTCTAATAAAGGGTGTCCAACAAAAGTATTAGGAATATTTTCTTTATCAAAATATTTTTTTTCAAAATTAAATAAAAGAAGCATGTGGTCTATAAACTTTTTAAACTTTTTGACCCTACCCTTACGCCATATCCATACTTGTGGAGCTACATAATGAACTGTTTTAATATTACTATTAATTTTCTTAACTCTTTTGGCAACTCTAAGTGTAAAATCAGGGCTGTCTACACTAAACAAAATATCAGGATTAAATTTGATAATTTCATCTACAGTTTTATTAATTCTATTTCTTATCTTAAAGATATTGAATAAAACACTTGTGAAACCCAAGTAAGTAATTTCTTTAAGATCAAAAATTGACTCTATACCTAAGGAACTCAAGTGTGCACCACCTACACTAGAGAATTTAATATCAGGGTTAATCATTATTAATTTTGATATAACTGTTGCTGCTAACTTATCACCAGAAGGTTCACCCGTTACTATAAATATTTTTTTCATTTAACGATTATAAAAATATTATTTTTATTAGCAAAATTTATACTTTTTTTCTTATCCATAAAGATGTTTTGTTTTGATTTTAAAACAATTCCTTTTATTCCAGATTTCTTACAGTCTTTTAATGTATCGAAGCCAATCGTAGGTAAATCTACTCTAAGATCTTGATTCTTTTTTGGAAATTTAATTAGTATTCCTTGAGAGTTTTTGTTTTTATTTATCGCTTGCAACATTTTTTTTGTTCCATGAATTTTTTCTTTACCAATAATAAAGGAGTTTCTCACTACTAAACCTTGCACATGGTTGTGTGGGTTTAGCACATTTAATGATTTAATACCCTTGTTAACTGATAACAGATCTTTTGTGTTAGGTTTTAATTTTGTATAACAACCTTTTGATAAGGTTAATTCTGAATTATAGGTATTAGAGTTAATAACTTTTATTTTTTCTTTTACTAAAATTTTAATTACAGCTTTTAAGATTGCTGCATCACCAAGTTTTGCTGCTTTAATAATTCTTGGTAAATAATAAAAACCTTTAAAATCTACTTTTAATCTAGAAAATTTTGGTTTATCTATCTTTCCAGCGAATAAAGCTTTTTTACATCTATTTTCTGAAAGAAACTTAAAGATTTTACCAAACTGCCCTATACCAAATGATTGAGAATGAGGATTTTTTTTAAAAAACTTTTTTTTAGATAAATCTACAATAATATATTTCTTATTTTTTTTCTTAACACTGTGTAATATTTTTTTAGGAAATTCAGTGTCACCAAAAAATAAACCAATCATGATTAGTTGTTATAAGGTGTGCAAATTGGTCTTTTTTTATCTTTATTAATAAATTTCAAAATTTCCTTTACTAAAATATTATCTTTAAATTTTCCATTTAGTTTACTTATGTTTTCACTTAAATTTTTTGATTTAAATATTTCTTTATAAGCTTCGGTAAGATCTATTATTTCTTTATTCTGTATCTTATCCCTTCTTAGACCAATAATATTTATACCATTTAAAAAATTTCTATTACCTGTTGATAAACCATAGGGAATTACATCTCTTGATACGCCTGTCATTCCACCTATCATTGCCATTTTGCCTATTCTTGTAAATTGCTGAACTCCACATTTTGCACCAATGATAACAAAATCTTCAACTTCGGCATGACCAGCGACTGCAGAATTATTAGCCATCACAATATTATTGCCAATGATACAGTCATGAGCAATATGACCACCAATCATAATTAAATTATTATTACCTACTTTTGTTATTCCCCCTCCTTGAATTGTTCCAGTATTTATAGTCACGTGCTCTCTTATGGTGTTATTGTTTCCTATCATAAGAGTTGTTTTTTCACCTTTATATTTTAAATCCTGTGGATCACTTCCAATAGAAGCCATTGGATAAATATAATTATTTTTGCCTATTATAGTGTGTCCAGTAATATTAACATGTGATTGAATTACAACATCATCATCAATTTCTACATGGGGACCAATAATTGAATAAGGACCAATTTTTACATTTGACGAAATTTTAGCTTTGGGATCTATAATTGCTGTTTTGTCTATCATTTATTTATTATCTTTAATAAAAGTTTTTAAATCTTTCGCAGGATAACCCATAATTTTTGATCCATCAGATACGTCTTTTATCACTCCACTACCACCACCAATTTTAATATTATTCCCAATTTTAAGGTGACCAGAAATTCCAGCTTGACCACCTATCATAACATTATTTCCTATTATTGAACTGCCAGCAAATCCAACTTGACCAGCAATAATACAATTATTGCCTATCTTATTGTTATGAGCTATGTGAACTTGATTATCTAAAAAAGTATTTTTTCCAATAATAGTATTTGATAAAGATCCTCTATCAATTGTCGAACCACAACCAATTTCACAGTTATCTTCTATAATTACCATTCCTATGTGTGGATATCTTATATTCTTTTCAGAATTTGGAAAAAAACCAAAACCTTTTTTTCCAATTACACAACCATCTAAAATTTTTACATCATTTTTTATTATTGTATTTCTAATAATGACATTAGAACCAATTGAACAACTATTACCAATGCTAACATTACTTTCGATAATTGAATTATGTCCTATAGAGCAATTGTTACCTATCTTAACATTCGTGCCTATTAAAATATTTTTACCAAATTTAACTTTATCTTTAAATGAAGTTTCATTAATATTTTTTACATTATCATCAAAATTATCTGACACTGCACCTGGATAAAAAATTTTAGTAAATTTTGCTGTGGCAATCAATACATTATCTACAGTTATTGGCTGACAATTTTTTGGTAATATATGTGATAAATTTTTTGTTGTAATGCAAAAAGTAGCTTTAGTTTTTAAAGCATAATTTTCATAACTCTTGGAATGAAAGAAAGTAATATTTCCTTCTTCAGCAGTGATTAAATCTTTAATGTCGGTAATTTTAATACTTGAAAATGCTTTATGGTCATTAATATCACAGAGTTGTAATAATTTTTCAATAACAAAAGGGCCATTATTCTTGAAAAAAGGATTAATCATGAATACTTTTTAACTTAAAATATGACTAAATACTTATCAAGAATTATTACTAATTATTTTCTATCTACTACTGTAGCTGACCATTGCGCGTCAGCCATTTTTTTTCCTTCAACATAAGCTTCTCCTTTATATTTCCAAACTCTTCCATGTGATCTAGTTGCTTCTATATTAAGTTCAAGCTTACAATCAGGTATTACAGGATTTCTAAATCTGGCTTTTTCAATACCCATTAAAAAAACTAATTTATTTTCGTACTCTTTCTTATCTATACCAGCTGCCGTAAGAGCAGCTGCTGCTTGTCCAAAAGCTTCAACAATTAGAACACCGGGCATTACAGGATTTCCAGGGAAATGGCCTTGAACAAAAAAACTATCTTTTCTAACATTTACTATAGCTGTTGCAGAAAAAAGTTTTTTAATATTGACCAATTCATTAATAAGCAACATTGGTTCTCTATGTGGTAGTAAATTTATTATCTCGTCTTTGCTTAAGTTAGTTTTCATTAGTTTAATGATACTTTTTTCAATTTCAAATCCATTAACTTTAAAATTTGATTGGTTATGTTCAGATCACTTCTTCCAATAACAATATTTTTTTGATCAATTACAAATGTTAATTTATTTTCATTCGAGTATTGTGATAATAATATATTTAATTCACTTAAAATTTTTTTTATTGCTAAATCTCTTTTAGATTTAGTAAGCACAACTTTATTTTTTACTTCTTCTTGATATTTTTTAAAATCATTATTTAAAATTGAAACTTTTTTATCATACTCTTCTTTTGACAAAATATTTATTTGAGCACTTATCTTTTCTTTTTCCACTTTTAACTTCGTCTCATATTTTAAAAAATATTTCTTGTTACCATTATCTATTTTACTTAATTGTTTTATTAAAGATTTTCCAGCTAATGATTCTTTCATTATTAATTCTGTATCTATGATGGCAATTTTAACCTCTGATTTACTTTGGGTAAAAAATAATAAAACAAAAACAGTTAAAATAACTGTTTTAAAGTACTGGGTAATGATCATTAAAAAGTAGTTCCTAAATTAAATCTAAAAGACTCTGTTTGGTCACCATCAGCCTTTGATAATGCTTGAGATAATGAAAAACTTAAAGGACCAATAGGAGTGCTCACGTCTACCGCTAAACCTGCAGCAGATCTTATTGAATTACTCTGATCAACTAGTTTAGAATAATCAACATGCCACAAATTTGCAGCATCAAAAAATAACGCAAAATCAATCTTATCTAAAGTGGGGAATATAAACGGAAGTGATAGAGTTGAGTTTATTGATGCCATATAATTTCCACCAACATAATCACTTCCATCTTTGGGACCAACTTTTCCAGCTTTAAAGCCTTTAAGTTTGTTTTTGGGTAAAAATAATCTTTTCGACACCCTTACGTCTTCATCTGAGATTAGAGAATTAATTGTTCTTGTGTATAACCCAAGTTTAAATACACTTTCGTTTAGTAATTCTTTATATCCAGTTATTTGATAACCATTAATAATTGAGTACTCATCTGAAACTAATGGTATCTCTTGTAAAAAAGTGCTTACAAAACCATTTGTTGTTCTATAACTTGAGTCTCGCTTATCATAAACAAGAGAGTAATCAAATAACGCATCAAAGTATGATCCTTCTTGTTTTTTATAATTGGCAGAAGCTAAGGCTGTAGTTGTTAAATTTTCGCTTGCTATTGATATTTTTGGTGCAAAATAAAAATCTTCATACTGCTCAAAACTTGTACCTAGGCCAATATTAGTTAATGAACTTTTATATCCATAATCTTTTTCCTTATCTGTAGTACTGCTAGCTAGAGATGTTGTTACGGCTCTATCTGAATATCTAAAATTTGGATTCGTATAAGAAAAATTACCTTTTATAGATTCTTCAGTAACTGTTGCCTCTAAATTGAGTTTAATACCCTTTCCACTAAAATTATTTTCATTAATTCCGATCATAACTGTAGAGCCGGTGGTTCCATAGCCTGCTCCAGCTTTAATTTCGCCAGTAGGTTTTTCCTCAACTGTTAATTCAATAACTTTTACCCCTTCTTTAGATCCATCTTTAACATCAGATTTTACTGATTTAAAAATATTTGTACCTCTAAGATTATTGATTGTTTTGTTGTGAAGTAAGGCATTAAAAGGATCTCCCTCATCAACGACAAATTGTTGTCTAATAAATTCTTCATTTGTTATGCTGTTACCTAAAATATTTATTTTCTCAACATAGTATTTTTCACTTTCATTAATGTTAAAAACAAAATCTATCTTATTACCATCCACAATATTTTCGCTAACTGAAACGTCAATAAACTCAAAGTTTTCTGTTGAAGAAATTTTGTCTATTTCGTTTAAAATGTTGTCAATTCTTTTATATGAATATGTGGTAGCTTTTAATTTATCAAAAGTCTTAATTAATTGGTCGAAGCTTTTAATATCATAATCATTAGATAATTTAATTTCAAAATTATTAAAAGTAAATTTTTTACCTGAATCAATCCGATATGTTACAATAAAGTCTTTTCTATTAAATATTTGCGTAAATGCTTCTTCAACATTTACATTGTAATATCCCTGATTTAAATAGAAACTTTTTAGTAATCGTTTATCTAATTCAGTTCTTTGTTTGTCTAAATATTTTTTTGTAGACAAAAATTTCCAAAATTTACTTTCTTCAGAAATTATTATTGCTTGTAATTTTCTACTTTTAAATCTTTTGTCCCCAATAAATTTAATTTCTTTAATTAAAGCTTTTTCACCCATATCAACATTAAAAAATAAAAGAATGGTATTGTTATCGTTTACTTTTTTTTCAACATCCACTTTTGCAAAATAATAACCTGATTGTCTCAGAATATTAGTAATAGTATTAACATCATTTTTAAGTGTAAATTTATTAAATGAGCTTTTTGATTTAAGTTCAATATTCTCAGATAATACTTTAATATATTTTTTTGCTTTAATGCCTTTAAATTCAACTTCTTGAATAATTGGGTACTCTTTAACGTTAATGTTTAGAATGTTATTTTTAATGTTAAGATTTACTTCCTCAAAGAAACCTGAGTCATAGATATTTTTTAAACCCTTATTCAGATCAATATCAGATAAATTAACATCTTTTTTAAGTTCAGAAAAATTTAAAATAGTTCGATCAGTAACTCTCTCATTGCCAGTCACATTATATTCAGCAAAAATATCAGCAAATGCTTGGCTGGAAAATAAAAGGACTATAAAAGTAAATTTGGTTATAATTTTAAACATAGGTCAATCTTATACACATAAATTGTTAGTTTTTAAACGTACATAATCGTTTAGAGATTTAATTTCTTCTATATTTATTGGTTTTTTTAGCTTGTATTTTTGAAATTTTTTACTTTGAATAATTTTTAATAAAAATTTAGAAATATCTAAAAATTTAATTTTTTTATTCAAAAAATTTTCGACCAAGCACTCATTAGCACTAACAATAACAGTTTCAAATAATGAATCTCTGTTAGGCAGATGTTTAATTAATTTTACTATTGGAAATCTTTTAAGGTCCACATTTTGAAAATCTAGATTGTTGAGGATTTCAAAATCAATTTTTTTTGATTTAATTTTTTTTTTAAATGGTGGATAAAGTGAATTAAATATTGGAATTTTCATATCTGTTTCATGAATAAGTATTTTAGTTAACCCATTAGAAAATTTTATCATAGCATGTACATATGATTTAGGATGTACAAGAATATCTAATTGATTATATCTAAAATTAAATATTTTTTTTGCTTCTATTATTTCAAATACTTTATTCATCATTGTTGCAGAATCTACCGATATTTTTTTTCCCATAGACCAACTTGGGTGATTTAAAGCTTGTTTTACTGTTACATGTTTAAAATCATTTATTGGAAGGTTTTTAAATGGTCCACCTGAAGCAGTTAAAAAAACTTTTTCAATATTGGTGCTCTTAACATTGTTCATTAATGACCATACTGAAAAATGTTCTGAGTCTACAGGTATAAAGTCAGACTTATATCTTTTTATTTTTTTTTCGATTAAAGGCCATCCACAAATAATCGACTCTTTATTAGCTATTGCAATTTTTTTTGTATACTTAATTATATCTAGTGTAGGTTTTAAACCTTCGAAACCAGCTATGGCACACATTGTATAGTCAATTTTTCTGCTAAATATTTTTTTTATATAATCAAATTCATTATAAATATTTATTTTTTTATTTTTTAATATTTTTTTTACATATAAATATGTTTTATGATCATTTATTATAATATTTTTTACATCAAATATCTTAACTTGTTTTAATAGTTCTCTATAGTTAGTGTTTATAGTTAGCAGTACTATTTCAGGCTTATCTTTTTCTTTTTTAAGAATTTTAATTAACGTTTTTCCAATTGAGCCTGTTGACCCTAAAATTGCAATTTTTTTTTTCATTTAAAATAATTTAATATTAAAAACCCTACTGGTATAGAAAATATAATACCATCTATTCTATCTAATACACCACCATGACCTGGAAGTAAGTCACTTGTATCTTTTACTTTAGCTTTACGCTTCAAGTATGAAATAAATAAATCTCCAATTTGAGTGGTAAGAGAAATTACTAGTGTAATAATGATAATTAAGACCAAGTTAATATATGGCAGATATTGAACGATAAAAGGAATTGAGCTTATTGAAAAAACAAAAGATCCAATAGAGCCTGAAATAGTCTTTTTAGGGCTAATATTTGTTAGTTTTTTACCTTTAAAAATTCGACCTACAACTAAACCTCCCGTATCAGACATTATTGATATTAAAATTGAACAAATTATAAATATTTCTGATTGAGTCTTATCAAGTTTGGCAACCAAAATAAGATAAACTAAAATTGATAAATATAATAATGAAATAAATTTATAGAAAAATCTAAAAATTTTATTTTTTTTATTTTCTTTCTTAAAAATCTTTGAAATTAACGCATAAAATTCAATCCAAGAAATAAGAGCAATTAAAATTACTGTAATTATTAATATGTAAGTATAAGAAAACATTAAATACAACAAAGATAATAAAAAAAAAGAAGTTAAAAATCTTTTTTGTAGTTCCTTGTTCATTAAATTGCTCCAAAATTTCTTTTTAATAATCTAAATCTATTTAAGATTTTTCTGTAATCATTTCTTTTAAAGGCTGGCCACATTTTTTTTTCAAAAAAAATTTCTGTATAAGCTGATTGCCATAACAAAAAATTACTTAATCTATGTGTGTTTCCTGTTCTAATTAGAATATCTGGATTTGGTATATCTTTTGTGTATAGATTTTTATCTATATTTTCTTCAGTAAATTTTTCTTTTTTAAAATTAATTATTTTTATTGCATTTATTAATTCTTCTTTTGAACCATAATTTAAAGCAAGATTAATTTGTAATCTGTCATTTTTGTTAGTTTTTTTTTCAGATTTAATTAATATTTTTTGTAAATTTTTTGTAAATTTTTTTTTGTTTCCTATTACTTTAATCTTTATTTTATTTTTCATAAGGTTTTTTAGTTTTTTGATTAAAAAATTTTCTAATAAATTAAATAAAAATTCGATTTCTTTTTTCGGTCTTTTCCAATTTTCTGTAGAAAAAGTGTAGAGTGTTAAATGATTAATTTTTTGTTTTATTGTCTCGTCAATAATTTCTTCAATTGTGTTTAATCCAGCACGATGTCCTGAGTTTCTAGACTTCTTATGTTTAATACCCCATCGTCCATTACCATCCATAATGATAGCAACGTGTTTAATGGGGTTCATATTGTCATTATTTCTTTTTCTTTAATTTCTACTCTTTGGTCTATAGTTTTAATATGCTCATCAGTAAATGTCTGAACTCTTTTTTCATTCTTTTTTTCATCATCTTCACTGATTTCTTTATCTTTAACTAAATTTTTTAAATCATCATTAGCTTCTCTTCTAATATTTCTTATTGAAATTTTACACTTTTCACCCATAGACTTAATTAATTTTTTAATCTCCATTCTTCTCTCTTCATTTAAATCTGGAACTGGTAATCTAATTAATTGACCATCTATCTGTGGATTTAAACCAAGCTCAGATTTTTTAATAGCTGAATCAACTAAAGGAACATTATTAAGATCCCAAACCTGAATATTGATTGTTCGCGCATCTGGAGTGGTTATGCTAGAGACTTGATTTAGCGGCATTGCTTGTCCATAAACATCAACTTTAACTAGATCAAGCATTGCAGCATTTGCTCTACCAGTTCTTAGTGATGTTAATTCTTTTGAAAAAACCTCAATAGTCTTATCCATTTTTTGGCTGTATGTTTTATCGTTAAACATTTATTCACCTATTTTAATTCTATAAAAATCATTAATCTTTAAGTCAGAGATATTAAGATCTTTTACAACATCTTGCACTTTCTTTTTAGGCTCCATTACCCAAGCTTGTGTTAACAGCGCGTTATCTTCTTTAAATTTGTTCATTTTACCTAGACTAATTTTTTGTGCTATCTCAACAGATTTTCCAGAGTTTTTTAATTCCTCTGTAACAAGTTCCTGTTCTTTTTGAAGAACATCTTTATCAATTAAATCTGAACTTAACGCTAATGGGTTAGATGCAGCTATATGCATTGAAAGTTGTTTACCAAATGTCTTAATCACTTCACTATCATCAGAAGTTTCAAGAGATGCTATAACTGATAATTTTGATAAATTATCTTTAACTACAGTGTGCAAATAGTTAAAATTTTTAGTTCCTGACTGATTAAATGTTTTTGCTTTACCAACTGTTATTTTTTCACCCATTTTTGCTATCAATGAAACAAGGCTATCTGCAACAGATTTGCCATTTGACATTTTGGATTTATTTAACTTATCTAAATCAGATTCATTTTGATTGTTTAAATCACTCAGTTCTTTTGCAAAAGAAACAAAGTCTTCATTTTTTGCAACAAAATCTGTCTCACAATTGAGCTCTAAAACAGAAATCTTATTCTCGTCTCCAGAGGTTGCAATTACACCTTCTTTTGCATCTCTAGACATTTTTTTAGAAGCTTTAGAAATTCCTTTAACTCTTAAGATTTCTACAGCTTTATTTAGATCTCCACCAGATTCTTTGACAGCTAAATTGCAATCTTTAAAACCAGCACCTGTTGCTTCTCTTAATTGTTTTACTTTTTCTATGTCACTCATGCTAATTCAACTTTTTTTTTTCTTTTTTTGAAAATTTAGCATCTAATTTTTCTCTATCTAATTCTTGAACAGTTTTGGTGGATTTTTCATTTGCTTTAACATCATCAACTTCTAGCTTTTCTACTGTTTTAGATGGAGATGCTTTTTTTGCATTTTGAATAGTTTCTTTTATTAGATTACAATAAAGATCAATTGCTCTTCTGGCATCATCATTGCCAGGTATTGGAAAGTCAATTCCATCTGGGTTTGAGTTGCTATCTAGTATAGCGCAAATTGGAATACCCAATTTAGATGCTTCTGCAATAGCTAAAGATTCATAATTTGTGTCAATAATAAAAACTAAATCAGGAACTTTTTTCATTTCAGCAATTCCACCCAAAGCTCTTTCTAATTTGTCTTTCTTAACACTCATCTTTAATAGTTCTTTTTTTGTAAATCCTCTATTTTCAGCTACAAGATCGGCTTCATATTTTTTCATTTTTTTGATTGACCCAGAAATTGTTCCCCAGTTTGTTAGCATTCCACCTAACCATCTGTAATTTACAAAATATTGCCCCGTTTCTTTTGCAACTTCTGCAATAGCCTCTGATGCTTGTTTTTTTGTTGATACAAAAAGAATTTTGCCATTATTAACAATGGTATTATAGACTTTTTCTAAAGCTACATTTGTTAATTCTAATGTTTGAGTTAAGTCAATAATGTGAATTGAATCTCTTTTACCAAAGATATATTTTTTCATCTTTGGGTTCCATCTTAAAGTCTTGTGACCTAAGTGAACGCCTGC
>Ga0209709_10004345_pt1 | contig 11448 bp, 12 predicted proteins | sample ArcticOcean_MG_C_2_FD_187435 | JGI IMG/M metagenome (GOLD analysis project Ga0209709, IMG submission 187435) | Marine microbial communities from western Arctic Ocean - ArcticOcean_MG_CB4_136 (SPAdes) (version 2) | ecosystem: Environmental > Aquatic > Marine > Oceanic | place: Arctic Ocean... | reverse complement strand
AGTAAGCATAAAAACCCAGATGAAATATTTGAATTTTGCGAAAAATATAAATTGCTTAAAAATGGAATACCGTTAATGGTTGTTCCCTCTAGTTTCAATAGTGTTAATGAAGACGAATGGCAAGAAAGAGGAGTTAATATAGTGTGTTATGCAAATCATATGCTACGCAGTGCATATCCAGCTATGCTTGATGTTGCTAAATCTATTTTGATCAATAAAAGGTCATATGAAGCTAATGATAAATGTATATCTATAAATGAAATACTTAACTTAATTCCAGGGACGAAATAATGATAAAGCCAAAGATATTCTTTGAACATCTTAAAAAGAAAGGAGTTGATTTTTTCACAGGCGTACCTGACTCTTTACTTAAAGATTTATGTTTTTATATCTCTGATTATAGTAAGACCAATAATCATATTATTGCTGCAAATGAGGGGAGTGCCTTATCAATATCGATTGGTTATCACTTATCAACAAATAAGGTTCCCGCAATCTATCTTCAGAATTCAGGACTTGGTAATTTGATTAACCCGTTATTATCACTTGCGGATAAAGATGTTTATTCGATACCTATGCTTTTAATTATAGGCTGGAGAGGTAAACCAGGCGTAAAAGATGAACCGCAACATAAAAAAACTGGCCGTGTCATGCTAGATATGCTTAAAGCAATGAAAATACCTTATAAAATAATTAATAAACTAAATAAGCCTGAAAGAATTAAAGATATTATAACTAATTCTATTAATCAAACTAGAAAAAGTAATTCTCCTGTAGCCTTGATTGTAGAGAAAGAAACATTTGATAAATATAATCTGAAGAATATTGATGAATCAAGTTATCCATTAGTTAGAGAGAAGGCTATTGAGTTAATTATGAGTCATGTAGGAGACAAAGATGTAATAATATCCACAACTGGATTTGCATCTAGAGAACTATACGAATATAGAAAAAATAACAACCAGGACCATAGTAGAGACTTCTTAACGGTTGGAGGCATGGGTCATGCAAATCAAATTGCATTAGGCATAGCATTACAGAAAAAGAAGCAATCCGTATATTGTTTTGATGGAGATGGCTCGATGATTATGCATATGGGGTCATTGACAACTAACGGGGCTTTAAAATGTAATAATTTAAAGCATATTGTTTTTAATAACGGCTCCCATGAATCTGTTGGTGGTCAACCAACTACGGCTCATAAATTTAATATGAAAAATATTGCTAAAAGTATGGGTTATGACTATGTATTAACTGCTAAAAATGAAAAGCAGCTGAAAGAAGCTATTTTAAAAGTTAATAAATACAAAGGAACTAGCTTTTTAGAAGTAATGATATCAAATGGAACACGTAGTGACCTAGGACGGCCTAAATCAACACCTTTAGAAAATAAAAAATCTCTAATGAATTTCTTAAAAACATGAAACAGAAAATCTTTTTTACACAAAATTTGAGAGATAAATTATTTGGTGTGGTTAAAAAACTTAAGCCTACCAAAATACTTTTTGTAACAGCCAATAAGTCTTACCTAAAATCAGATATTAAATCATTAATAGATCCTATAACAAAAAATTACTTAACAAAAAGATTTCATGGTTTTGATAATAATCCCAAACTTAGAGATGTTAACGAAGGGATAGATTTATTAAAAAATTTTAAACCAGAAATTATTATAAGTATCGGCGGAGGAAGTGTTATAGATATGGGAAAACTTATTAATATCCTCTCTCAAAATACTAATTCCAGTGAATTGATTAGAAATAATATAAAACTTAAAAAGCCAAAATTAAAAATGATTGCGATACCAACTACATCTGGTACAGGTAGTGAAAGCACATCTTTTGCAGTAATTTATATTAATAATAAAAAATATTCAGTGTCTCATAAAAATATGCTGCCTAATTATGCTTTTATAGACTCGAGTCTGAGCAATAGTATGAATAAAAAACTTAGAGCATCTTCAGCTTTCGATGCATTTTCTCAATCTATTGAATCTTACTGGTCAATAAATTCTACTGTTGAGTCTAAAAAAATTTCTGAAAGAGCAATTAAATTGATTAAGAAGAATATAATAAATTCGTTTAACAAGAGTCCTGACGCGCGTGCGGCAATGGCAAAAGCAGCAAATCTTTCGGGTCAAGCAATAAATATCACCAAAACAACAGCCCCTCATGCATTGTCATATAAAATTAGTTCAAAGTTTGGCTTACAGCATGGACATGCTGTTGCATTAACTCTAGGTAAGTTTTTTATTTTAAATACACCTGAAGATGACATAAGTGTTACAGACAAAAGAGGTCATGAATATTTGCTTAAAACAATGAAATCTCTTTTTAAAATATTAGAAGTCACATCCGCACAAGAAGCATCAATTTATTGGTATAATCTAATGAAGAGGTGCGGATTAGAGTCAAATATTATCAAGGCCTGCTCATTAAGCAGAAATGATCTAAAGCAAATAATTCGAAGTGTTGATCAATTTAGATTAAAAAATAACCCAGTAAAAATTAATAGTGCAGACATGACCCAGATTCTCTGGGAGAAATAATCTAATGGATAATATTTTTTACGACTCTCTTGATTTATTATTTACCCTTGATTCATATCTTTTAGAGATAATTGGTCTCTCTTTATATGTGTCTTTTTCTGCATTAATTATATCAATAACAATATCTCTACCAATTGCCTCGCTACTCTCTATAAAGAAATTTGTTGGGAAAGATTTTATAACAATTGTATTTAACTCCTTAATGAGTTTACCGCCAGTAGCAGTAGGTGTTATTTTATATATATTAATTTCATATAATGGTCCTTTTGGGAATTTAGAGCTATTGTATACACCAGCTGCAATGATAATAGCTCAAACAATTCTGGTAGTACCGATAATAGTATCTTTATCAAAAGACTCTATTGACAACTGCTTAAATTATTACCAAGATTATTTTCTTTCAATTAATGCAAATTTTATATCTATTATGAAAACAATATTGTGGGAAGTAAGATATAAATTGTTGACAAACATACTTGCTGGCCTTGGAAGAGCATTATCAGAGGTTGGGGCAATCATAATAGTTGGCGGTAATATTGACCATTTAACAAGAGTAATGACGACAAGCATAGTTCTAGAAACATCTAGAGGTAATCTAGCTAAAGCACTGGGATTAGGTATAAGTTTAATTTTAATTGCATTAATAATTAATATAGCTTTGTCGCTAATTAAAAATAAGGAATTAGAGAGAAATGGAGAATATTAGTCTTAACTTTAAAAAAGTATCTTTCGCATACAAGAAGCGTCAAATATTGCGAGACATAGATATTAAGCTCTCAAAAACAGGGATGTGCGTCATATATGGAGACAATGGAGCAGGGAAAACTACATTGTTACGATTAATGGCTGGTTTTCTCCAGCCAGAAAATGGATACATAACATACTGCAAAAATTTAAGGCCCAGCTTTATCTTTCAAAAGCCTGTCTTACTAAGAAGAAGTATTGAGGATAACCTTTTGCATGCATTAATGGTGAACAATAACATGTCTAGATTTAGCGCATTGCCAAAAGTTAAAAATATATTATCTAAATATGACTTAACTGATCTTTCCAAAGAATATGCTTTTAATTTATCTGGCGGCCAGCAACAAATGATTTCAATTGTCAGAGCATTGATAATCGAGCCAAATATAATATTCTGTGATGAACCAACAAGTAATTTAGATACGAAAAATAAAATATTAGTCGAAGACTTGTTAAAAGAAAAATCATATTTAAGTAAAATAGTATTAATTACACAAAACGGAAATCAATCTAAAAAAATGGCAGATGAAGTTTATGAATTAGAAAATTGTAAATTAAATAAAGTAGCTAAAATATGAAAAAAATATTACTTACTAGACTAATTTATATATGTATATTATTGCCATTATTCAGCAATCTTTCACTTTCAGGCGAAAAAAATGAAGGTGAACTTATTATTCAGTCAACAACTTCAACAAGAGATTCTGGTTTTTATAAATTTATTTTACCTGAATTTGAAAAATTATATAAAATAAAAGTTAAAGTAGTTGCTTATGGGACAGGACAGGCAATAGTTAATGCTAAAAACTGTAATGCAGACATATTAATAGTTCATTCCCTGGATGATGAAATTGATTTTGTTAAAAAAGGCTATGGAGTTGATAGAGAGGATCTTATGTATAATGATTTTGTAGTAATTGGCCCTAAAGATGACCCATTTAATATAGCAAAAGAAAAAAATATAAATGAAGCATTTAAGAATATTTCCTTAGGAAACATTAGATTCATTTCTAGAGGTGATGATAGCGGCACACATAAAGCAGAAATTAAGATATGGGAAGCAGCCGAGATTGATCCAAAAAACAATAACTATAATTTTTATTATGAGAGTGGACAAGGAATGGGGTCTACAATTAATATCGCAATTGGCATGAATGGCTACACTTATGCAGATAGAGCAACATGGCTTAATTTTAAAAATAAATTAAATCATAAAATATTATTTGAAAACGATTCTCTTTTATTCAATCAGTATGGAATCATACAAGTCAATAAGAAAAGGTGTCCAAATATTAATGACATTCCATCAAAACTTTTTTATAACTGGATACTGTCAGATCATGGAAAAATATTAATCGAGAGTTACAAGCTAAATAATGAACAGTTATTTTTTGTTAGGTAATAATTTGGATGTTTAAATAAAATCTCGGTATAATAATAATATGAATATCAAAGAAGCTTATAAAAAAGATTTTGAAACCAAAGGATATTGTGTAATAAAAAACGCAATCAACATAAGTAGTATTCCTCAGATATTCAATGAAATAGAAAATGCAAAAAACACTGAAGTTTATACTGACAAAAAAGGTAACTTGAGAAGAGTTGAGAGATTATATGATAAAGGAAAAAAATTACTAGAACTAAACCTTGCAGTCAGTAATTTATTACATGAAATCTTTAATGAAAAATTTCTTATATTTAAAGATAAATATAACGCTAAGCCACCAGGAGGAGAAGGGTTTTTCGCACATTATGATGGTGTTTTTATTTTTAATGACAAAAATAAAATAGATCAGGAGGGCTGGTATAAATATACTGATTTTTTTATAAACGCATTAGTTGCACTGGATAAATGTACTAAAGATAATGGAACAATAGAGGTTTCTAGAAAACATGAAGGATCTTTTAGCGACTTACTTCAGAATACAAAAATGAACGGCACTCCTGATCTTCTTAGAGAATTAGAGGATGCTTTAGATTTTGAGCTTATAGAGCTCAACCCCGGGGATTTGGTTTTATTTAGTAATGCATGCCCACATCGATCAAAAAAGAATAAATCAGACATAAACAGGAGGACTCTATACTATACTTACACAAAAGAGGTTAGTGGTTCTTTTTATGAAGAGTACTTTGGTGACAAAAAAGATAGCACTAACATTAACAGTAAAAGTTTGAGCGGTGAATCTTAATTAAAAATATATTAAAAACTAACTCTAAAATATTAATATTTTTAGTAATAATTTTTTTGATGGTTGTCTTGTCAGTTATTCTTGGTAAGAACGAAATTATTCTATGGATTAATAATAATTTACAAGCTCTTATTAACTACTCTGACCTTAACCCGGTAAAATCAAAAATATATTTCTTCTTTATCTATGTTGCTTTAACGTCAATATCATTGCCTGTAGCTTTTATTCTAGGTTTATTATCTGGAATGTTATTTGATATTTACTATGCCGTGTCCATAGTCTCATTTTCATCCTCTATAGGTGCAACTCTGGCTTTCTTGTTATCTAGATTTTTATTCAAAGATTATTTCCAGAAAACTTTTAAAGAGCAATATAATAAAATTAATAAAGGATTTACTGATAATGGGGCATATTATTTGTATGCGTTAAGAATGACGCCTATCTTTCCATATTTTATTATCAATTTAACTTTTGGTTTGACAACTATGAAGACTTTGGTGTTTTATGCTGTTACACAGATTGGTATGTTACCAATGACAATACTAGTTTCTTTCACTGGGAAAGAGATGCTTAATGTATTAACTACAGAAGTTGGTTTTAATTCGAATATTCTAGTCTTGCTGGTATTGTTTGGATTGCTTCCTCTGATATTTAAACATGTAATAAAAAAGTATCTCATAATCTAATATGAAAATAAGCATCTATATGACCATAATTAATATAGTTAGAATAACTCTAGGTTTTAACATGAGATATACTGTAATATGTATATATTGTAACAATAACTTAAATTATGAAAAAAGCTAGAGTACTATTAGTTAGCCCAAATTTAAAAGGCATAACTGACGGAATAACAAGAATACAACCTACTATGGGGCTATTACTGATTGCTCCCATACTTCAAAGGGCAGGCCACACGGTCAAGATATATGACTCAGCATTAGATGGCTGGAATACAAGAAAAACTTTAGATGCAAATCATAATGTTGTAATGATTGGGCAAACAGATGAAGAAATTGCTGCTGTCATATCTGATTTTTCACCAGATATTGTTGGAGTATCCGTTCTTTTTTCTAATCTAATTGAATCGGCACATAATATTGCCAAAGTTACTAAACGAGTTAATAAAAATATCCCAGTAATTTTAGGGGGCAATCATATCTCAAGCTCAATAATTGATTATCAACATTCAATGAGTGATATTAATTCAAGGCTATCGACTGTTCTAGATGATTTAGAAGATGAAAATATCGATATGGCCATGACAGGTGAGGGTGAGTTTCCATTTACAGATCTTGTGGATTGTATAATAAATAAAAAAGATTATTCGCATATACCGGGATTAGTTAGAAAAGTTGGATATAGAAAATATTCTATTAACCCGACAACTCGACTTGATGATTTAAACCTTCTTCCTAGACCCGCAAGACATCTTGTAAATATGGAAGGTTACTTTGATATAGGTGCTTTTCAATCTACAAAAACTCAGTCTGATAGAGTTCTCAGCGTAATGTGCTCTAGAGGTTGTCCTGAAAAGTGTACATTTTGTTCTACTCCACAAATGTGGGGTCAAAAAGTAAGATGGAGAACTACAGAGCATATCATGGATGAGGTTGCTAACGATGTTCGTGATTTTAAAATTGGTGAATTACACATACAAGATGACTCCCTGACAGCAAATAAAAAGAATCTATATTCATTGTGCGACGCACTGGAAAAACTAGGTTTGCCATGGTGTACACCCAATGGAACTAAAGTAAATTATCACTTCAAAAAGCATGACGAAATGTATCAGAAAATGCATGACTCTGGGTGCTATCAAATTACATTGGCTTGTGAGAGTGGGGTGCAAAGAGTTTTAGATGATGTAATTAACAAAAGGTTACCGTTAGAAACAATATATCCTTCGATTGAACAAGCAAAAAAATCTGGAATGTTAGTTCATACTTACTGGATTCTTGGATATCCTGGTGAAACATTTGAAGAAATGCAACAAACAATTGATTTTGCAATGAATAGTGGAGCAGATAGCTTTACATTTTCTATTCTAAGCCCATTGCCCGGAACTCCTATATACCGACAAGTTGTAAATGAAAATCTTTGGTGGAGTGGTCGAGGACTAGACGATGTCATTTTACAGAGAGAGTCTTTAATTAAAGTGGACGGTTTTGATAGTCCTTATGACTTTGAAGATTTTGTAAGAGAAACCAATAAAAAAGCAAATTTATTATTGCAGCAAAATGATCCAGAAAGATTCAAATACAAGTATGGTGCTGACGCAGACGAAACATCTTTGATAAAACAATCATAGATACATTGTTTTATATCTCATAGCATGGAATAGCTACTTGAATATAGTGAAATACATAATCAAATACATACTAGGATTAATTTTTTATCCTTTAAAGTATATAGTTCCTAAAAATAATACAGTAATAATTAGCTCGAATTCTCCTAAGGTTTATTCTGGAAATGCCAGGTATTTATTTGAATATTTATCAGAAAAAAATAGTTTAAATGTAATCTGGTATACAGAAAGTAAGTTAATTAAATCTCATTTAATTGCAAAAAAATATAAATATATTACTCTGAAAAATCCTATAAAGCTTATATATAACCTATTAAAAGCTAAAGTTGTAATAAATGACGGGGATGCTTATGTAAACTTTTTCAATATTCTAGACAATCCCTTCACACAAAAGATATGCACATTTCATGGATGTGCTGCTAAAGCTGCAATATATGATGTTGACGGGATAATTTCGCCTGACGAACAACGGGAAAGGCTTAATAAATTTGATTATATTAATTTTCCATCTGACGCTTCATCTGTTAAATATGCCGAAGCTTTTAATATTTTACAAGATAAAATTTTTTCAGCTGGCTTTCCTAGGTGTGATCAATTTTTTGACAAAGAACTAGTTACTAAAAAATATAAGAGTAAACCCATTGCCAGATCTTTTGCAAAAGACGTTAATGATGACTCAAGGATTATATTATATACTCCTACATGGAGACCATATGAGTATAATTTACCCTTATTTGATCTCGATAACTTCAGCCAAGATAAATTTAATGATTGGTTAAAAGAAAATAATTACTATTTTTTTTATACAATTCATACTGCAATAAAACCTAATCGTTTATTACAAGACTCTGATCGAATCAGATATATTGATTTAAATAACCATCCATTATTTGATGTTAATGACTTTATGAATGAAGTTGATGTGTTGCTGAATGATTATTCTGCAACAAGCACTGATTTTGCTTTATTAGACAGAGCTCAGCTTTTTTGCATGCCAGATTATGACATCTATTGGAACTATGATGGGGTATCGTTTATACCTATAGATGACGCTAATACTAGCTACAGAGATATGTTGCCAGGAAAGGAAGCGCTTAATTATAACCAGTTAACCGACATGATCAAGAATATATGCGATGATTATGAAACATATGTTCTTCAATATAAATCGCAGTCAGCAGACATACTAAATAAGTTCTATAATATAAAGAACACAAAGTCTGCAAATAATATTAATAAATTAATTAATAAAATATTACATCAATAAATAAGACATAATATATATTATACGAACATATAATGATTAATGCTGATTTACATATAACACTGGGCACACACCTATTCCCTCTAAAGTATCTTAAAAAAATAGACTCAAAAGTGATATTTATGAGAGAAGATATGGGCCTCTGTACTTACCAGAAGCATCATAAGCAAAAAATAATACTATTTTTATCCTCCATGAGATCATATAAAGATGAACTAGAAGAAGAAAATTATAAAGTACATTATGAGTATATAAATAATGATATAACAGATACTTATATAGAATCCTTAATTAAGTATATAAAGAATAATAAGGTAAAAAGAGTAAGTATTTTTGAAATAGAAGATAAATGGTTTGAGAAAGAAGTCAATCAGATTAGAAGTCATGTTGATGAGTTAATCACTGTAGATACGCCAATGTTTATAACAACTAAGAGTGAATTTAAGGCGCTCTGCCCTGTCAAAAAGCAGCCAAAATATAGGATGGCGGACTTCTATGTAAATTGTAGAAAAAAAAGACAGATTTTAATGGATAATGGTAAGCCAATAGGTGGAAAATGGTCTTTTGATAAGGAGAATAGAAGAAAAATACCAGTAAATATAGAAGTTCCGCCATATATTCAACATAAGCAGACAAATCATACGAAAGACCTTAAAGCCTATGTTGAGAAGCACTTCCCATCACATTATGGAAATTCCGATGATTTTAACTACCCCACAACAAGAAAATCAGCTATAAAAGCTCTGGATTATTTTCTAAAAAATAAAATCTCTAAATTTGGAGATTATGAGGACTCGGTAGACGAAAGATCATTTGTTTGGTTTCATTCTATTCTCAGCCCTCTTCTAAATATTGGACTAATTACGCCAAATGATATTATATTAAAAATCAATAGTATAAAAGATATTCCAATTAACTCACATGAGGGTTATATAAGACAAATTATTGGCTGGAGAGAGTTTATGAGAGGCGTTTATCAAGCCGAGGGTGATTTGATGCAAAAATCAAATTTTTTTGGAAACGGAAGGAAAATGAAGGACAGTTGGTATAAAGGTAAGACAGGCTTATATCCATTAGATTACAGTATCAAGAGTACTCTAAAGCATTCATACGCCCATCATATAGAGAGATTAATGATTCAGGCTAACATAATGAACTTATGCGAGATTCATCCACAATCCGTATACAACTGGTTTATGGAGATGTATGTAGATTCTTCCGACTGGGTTATGACTCCTAATATATATGGTATGGGTTTATTTGCTGATGGTGGGATTTTAGCAACAAAACCGTACATCTGTGGATCAAATTACATAATAAAAATGATGAATTTTAAAAAAGGTTCTTGGTGTGATATTTTAGATGGATTGTTTTGGAGATTTGTTAATAATAATAAAAAATTCTTTAAAGAGAATGCTAGACTCAGCATGATGACGGTTATATTAGATAAAATGAAAGAAGAAAAAAAACTGCGTATATTTTCTTTAGCTGAAAAATTTATAGAGGAGAATACTACAGTAAATGATTAAAGTCTTATTCAATGATAAATGTTCTATTTGCTCTAAAGAAATTAACCATTATAAAAACTTAAATGTTAAAGATATCAACTGGTTAGATATAAATGATTTGTCAGCGGCAACTAAATTATCTGGGAAAAGCCATAAGGAATTATTGAGACGCTTGCATGTAATTAGAGAAGGTAAAGTTTACTCGGGAGTAAGAGCTTTTGTAATAATGTGGGGTTCAATTCCAAGATATAAGTGGTTATCTAAAATAATATCCTTCCCTGTGATATATCATATATCTATTCTCATCTATGAGATTATAGCTATAGCTTTATATTTAAAGAATTACTCTCAAATCAATGAAAAAAAATGAGCTTCCAGAAAAACTCTGCCCAGTATGTAACCGAAAATTTCAGTGGCGCAAAAAATGGGAGAAAGACTGGGAAAGGGTTAAATACTGTTCAAAAAAATGCTCTTCTATAAAAGTTATTAATCAAACTCCATGAGAAGCTGCTTTCTTGCAATCAAATACTCGTCTTCGTTGATATAGCCTTTAACATATTCTAGTTTTAAATTTTCAAGCTTTTTAAGGGTAGCTGATATCATTTTTTGATATTCTGGGCCACGTGGTTTTCCGCAATTCTTGCCATTATATAATCTCAAAAGATGATCTTTCCGTTCAGATGCATTATATTGCGCATGTATTGATGTTCCATAAGTAACAAAATATGCCGGGAAAAAAAATAATCCTGAAAGTATATTTTCATCTGTTACTCCTTTGTTAGAGTGAGCTATATCTTCATTTAAGCTTGCTGTTTCAACAGCTAGTCTCAATTCATTACAAGTCATTGCTTGGTCGTTAACCTGAATAATATCTATTGCCTTAGGCG
>Ga0209709_10004342_pt1 | contig 11451 bp, 13 predicted proteins | sample ArcticOcean_MG_C_2_FD_187435 | JGI IMG/M metagenome (GOLD analysis project Ga0209709, IMG submission 187435) | Marine microbial communities from western Arctic Ocean - ArcticOcean_MG_CB4_136 (SPAdes) (version 2) | ecosystem: Environmental > Aquatic > Marine > Oceanic | place: Arctic Ocean... | reverse complement strand
ATATAATATAATAAAAGATTAGTACTTATAACACACACACACCCTCTCTTCCAGTGGAACTCCTACCTTATTCGGCGGCTTATTTTTATTATTTTTTTCTAAGATACTTTTTTGAGTACATACTTCGAGTGGAAGAGAAGGTGTCTGACAAGTTTCTTTTATCGATTCCTTAATGAAGTTTACAATGGAAGAAAAGAAAGATACCTTTGAAAAATGTTGTCAATTTGTAGAAGATAACACAGGAAATATAGATCAAGGAACGCTCTTAGAATTATATGCATATTATAAACAAGCAACAAAAGGAGACACGATAGGAGGCCGCCCAGGTATTATTAATATGAGGGCTAGAGTAAAATATGATAAATGGGCAAACCTTTCTGGAATTGCTAAAGAAATCGCACAAGAAAAGTATATTGAAATCGTAAAGGGCTTAACATTTAGAGAAAATAATCCTTCCAATTTTGAAGATAAGCATTCTATTGCTAAAGAAATGCTGAGTAAACCCTTAGACCCCGAAGAATATCTGGAAATTAAAGAATTATGGAAAGCCCATTCTATTGCAGAAGACAACCGAGACATCGCAGGATTAATGGCTACATTGACAGAAGATTGTAGATATGAGATCCCCCAAATCGGAAAGATATATGAAAATAAAGAAGGAGCCACTCAATTTTATCATGATTTATTGGGGGCTTTCCCCGATATTGAATTTAACTTAACACAGATTTATATTAGTCCTCAAGGGGTTGTAGAAGAAGCAAGTGTTAAAGCCACACATGAGAAAGATTGGTTGGTACTTCCCGCTTCAGGAGAATCAGTTGAGTTTGAAGTAGCTATTTTCTTTCCATGGGATTCAAAAATAAAACGTTTCAAAGGAGAAAGAGTGTATTTTAATTTCGATCGGAAATTCTATAAGAAATATGGAATGGAACCGCCATTCCCAGAACTCAAAGAATAAGAAAACAATGACTTCAAAATTAAATCAACCAGATTACGATCTTATCAAGAAAGATGGTAAAATTGAAATTCGTCAATACTCACAGTATGTAATTGCAAAAACATCTATCAAGCAAGCCGATATCGTTCAAAATAATAATATGTTTAGAACTTTGGCAGGTTATATTTTTGGAGGAAATACTAATAATCAGTCAATACCTATGACTGCACCAGTTATAACACAAAACAATAATTCAAATTATGATATGATATTTTTTATGCTTGACGCTCAACAGCCTGAAGATTTACCTCACCCCAACAATCCAAATATATCTTTAGAATATATGGAGATAGGAAAGACAATATCTCTTAGTTTTGGTATGTGGGCTACTGAAAAAAGAGTTAATTATTATAAAGAAAAACTAGATAAACATATCAAGCAAAATCAAATCCAAATTAAATCATCATTAATGGTTGCTCAGTACAATTCTCCATGGGCATTACCTCCTTTCAGGAAAAATGAATTGCTTTACACAATTAAATGAATATGAAAAAAGGGTAACTCAAATATTAAAAATCTCCCGATTAAACTAAAACCCCCACTCAATAGGGAGATATGGCGACTGCAGTACATGAGCTAGAACAGATAGCTGAACAAATCTACAAACAGTTGAGTGCCGGGCAAGTACCGGAGATGACAATTCCTACAAGGAGTAAGAATAACATAATTTTTGATGAAAAATCTAAAGTTTGGAAATATGGTAAATCGGAGACAACAAGAACTGCCAAAAAATTAGATGGCGCCTATATGCTTCTTAGAACAACTTATCTCTTAGATTTTATCAGAGAGATGTCCAGTCAAAGCAAGTCTTCAACTTTAAGAGAATTATATTATATTTCCGAGGGATGGGATTTAGGAAAATTTCATGCACAAGATGAATCCAATAAATTAATTGAAGATTTAGAAATAATAACCAATTTCCAACGAGAAGATTTCAAAATTAGACCAGAAGATGATGGGGCCAAAGTTTTGGGAGATGTTACAATTACAGAAATCAATCGTAAAGGCAATCCGATGAAGATAAATTGTCGTAATGACGTAGGCGATACTGGATACAATATACCTTACAATGTAGAAGATACCAAGATAACGTTTAATGATTTTGGAAATTCAAAGTGTATTATTGCTATAGAAACAGGAGGAATGTTTGACCGTCTTGTAGAAAATGGTTTTGATGAAACACATGATGCCATTTTAGTCCACATTAAAGGGCAGCCCGCACGTTCGACTCGCCGTTTCTTACAAAGAATGCATGGGGCTTCAGGACTTCCATTACTATTGTTTACAGACGCCGATCCTTGGTCTTATAGAATTTATAGTTCGGTAGCCTATGGTGCTATCAAAACAGCCCATATTTCTCATATTTTGGCGACACCAAGTGCAAAATATCTAGGGGTAACTCCCTCAGACATAATAAATTATGATTTACCTTCAGATGATCTTACCGACAGAGATATTAGCGCATTGAAATCTATTTTAACAGATCCTCGTTTCAATAGTAAATATTGGAAAGGCGAAATAGAATTACAATTAGAGATAAAAAAGAAATCTGAACAGCAAGCTTTAGCCAAATATGGGCTTGATTTTGTAACTAAGACTTACTTGCCTGCTAAGTTAAAAGAAATGGGAATTTAGTCTGCGTATTTGTCTGCGCCTTGAAAATGTAAAGAGACGTATTCCTCGTCTCCAACAACCCAACTATCGTGAGGCTGCGGCCCAATATAGAATAAATCACCTGGTTTCATAGTATGGACTTCTCCATCTTTGAATGCACAGGTAGCTTGTCCTGAAATCACCATTCCTAGGTGTTCAACTTCACAAAAATCGGTTCCGGATAAAGGAGAAACATCAACAGACCATTTCCACCCGGGTTGGTAGGTTGCACGCCCAATAGTCATTCCATTGAGTTTAATAATCTCAAATTTCCCTTTTTCAAAATTTCGTATTTCATCAGGATTTTCGAATCGCTTTAAGATGATTTCATTCATATTTTTAATTAAAACAGATCAGCATTCATAACTTTATTCCATGCAATTATAAAATCATTGATGAATTTTTCATGATTGTCTTTCTGCGCATAAACTTCGGCTATGGCTCGAAGTTGAGAATTGCTTCCAAAAACAAGATCTGTTCTCGAAGCATTTCTCATAATTTCACCAGTAGAACGATCCGTCGCATCATATGAATTACTTCCTGTAGCTTTCCATTCGACATTCATATCAAGAAGCGTAGTAAAGAAATCATTTGAAAGTTTATTTATATTTTCAGAGAATAACCCACACTCATCTGCACTAATTCCTAATGATCGGAATCCACCAACAAGGACGGTCATTTCAGGGGCCGATAATCCTAGAAGTTGCGATTTATCCAACATCATTTCTTCCGGACTAACACTAAAGTTTCTTTGAAGATAATTACGGAAACCATCTGCTACAGGCTCAAGAACTGCAAATGATTCAGCATCAGTTTGATCATCAGAAGCATCTCCACGGCCAGGAGTGAATGATACACTAACATTGGTTGCCATTTCAATACCAACATTTCCAGCTAAAACAATAACGTCAGCTAGACTAACATTATGAGTCGATGAGATTTCTTCTAGTATTCCAATAACTTTCTTGAGTTGTTTTGGTTTATTGGCTTCCCAATCTTTTTGAGGAGATAGGCGAATTCTCGCCCCGTTTGCTCCACCTCTCATATCAGATCCTCTAAAGGTTGAAGCACTAGCCCAAGCTGTTTCTACCATTTCTTGAATACTCAAGCCACTTTCTTTGATAGCAGATTTAACTGGTTTAAGATCATAATTTGAATTTCCTTTAGGGATTGGATCTTGCCAAATTAGTTCCTCATCAGGAACATCAGGGCCAAGATATCTTGTCTTGGGACCCATATCTCGGTGAAGTAATTTGAACCAAGCACGAGAGAAAGCATCTGCGAAGACATTTGGATTTTCGTGGAAATGTTTCGAAATTTTTCTATATTCGGGATCGCGAATCATAGCCATATCTGCAGTGGTCATCATTGTCTCTACTCTAATTGAAGAATCTTCAGCATCCGGCGCCAAATCTTCTTTATCGGGATTAGCAGGAGTCCACTGATTTGCTCCTGCAGGACTCTTTACTAGTTTCCAAGAGTCTTCATATTTGAATAGAAGATCAAAGTAACCATTGTCCCATTGAATAGGATTTGAAGTCCAAGCACCCTCAATGCCGCTAGTAATAGAATCTCGGCCTTTTCCAGATTTATGTGTATTGGCCCAACCAAACCCTTGTTGTTCAATGGCAGCACCCTCAGGTTCATTGCCCACAAGTCCGGCATCTCCTGCACCATGCCCTTTACCGAAGGTATGGCCACCAGCAGTTAATGCCACAGTTTCGGCATCATCCATTGCCATTCTTGCAAATGTTTCTCTTATGTCTTGTGCACTAAGTAATGGGTCTGGATTTGCATTTGGCCCTTCTGGATTAACATAAATTAATCCCATCTGAACGGCAGCAAGAGGATTATCTAGAGATTGGCGAGTATCTCCGTATCGGTTATCTCCAAGCCATTCATCTTCACTTCCCCAGTAAATATCTTCTTCTGGATGCCAGATATCTGGACGTCCACCACCAAATCCAAATACAGGACCTCCCATTGATTCAATTGCAACAATTCCAGTGAGAACGAGGAGATCAGCCCAGCTGATTTGATTTCCATACTTTTGTTTTATCGGCCATAATAAGCGTCTAGCTTTGTCTAAATTTCCATTGTCTGGCCAGCTGTTGAGTGGGGCAAAACGTTGAGCCCCAGTACTTGCACCGCCTCTACCATCTCCAGTACGGTACGTTCCGGCAGCATGCCAAGTCATACGAATAAAAAATGGACCATAATGGCCATAGTCAGCAGGCCACCAGTTCTGGCTATCAGTCATCAAATTGGTAAGGTCTTTTTTTAATGCATTATAATCTAAATCTCCAAAAGCTTCTTGATAATTAAACGATGCATCCATTGGATTGGATTTATTGTCATGTTGATGGAGAATTCCTAAATTAAGCTGGTTTGGCCACCAGTCTTTGTTTGTCGTTCCAGCTTCTCCAGTTGTTGTAGCACCGTGCATTACTGGGCATTTACCTGCTCCACTATCATTTTCTTTCATTTTTTAACACCTTCAGAGCTTTCAAATAATTTTAGAATACATAAGCTCTTACTCTTCCATTAGGGCCTTAGCCATAAGGCCTTTGACTTCTTCAACATGTTCATTAATCGTTTCTTTATTCCAAGTATTTGTTTGAATTGGATCTAGGACTTCAACTCTAACTTCACCCGGATAGAATTGCATAGTTTTTGCAGGCCATATTTTATGCGCACCATGAAGTACAACCGGAACAATAGGTAATCCAGTTTCCAATGCTAGATGTACAAATCCTTTTTTGAAAGGAAGTAATTTACCATCAAGACTTCTTGTTCCTTCTGGCCAAATCCATATGCTCAAATCTTTAGTTTTAACAAAATTAGATAACTTTTCCATGGAATTAACTGCTTTGGAATTATTTCCTCTATCAATTAACAAATGTCCAGCAAGCCAGTAAGCTTGTCCGAAAAAAGGAATTTTTAAAAGTTCCTTTTTTCCGACTCCGCATCCACCATAAGGACAAACTCCCATAGATATGAAAATATCTAAAGCTGATGAATGATTACTAACAAATATGGCCGGAGTTGAATTATTTATTTTTTCAGCATCAGGATTGATAACTTTAGCACCAACTATTCTAGCAATTACAGGTCCTATAATTTTACCACACAGATTTCCAACTCTTACTCTTAATGAACGAAATGGAAGTGCCAATAGCATTAGAGCCATACATGCTAAAGACCAGAAACTTATCCAAATAAAACCAAATATAAAGCGAACTAGAAAAGAGAAAGTACCGATTTTTCTTTGTTCGGCCATGAATCGAATATTAGTCGTAACTTTCTAAAATTTCTTCAAAACCCTGGGCTAAACGAATGTCATTATCAGTTATGCCTTTAGCATCATGAGTAGTCGTTGTTACGATAACTCGATTATATTCACATAAAGTAATATCAGGATGATGATTGAGTTGTTCTGCAATTTCAGCTAATTTATTTAAAAATCCCATAGCTTCCATAAAATCTTTGAACATGGTTTCTCTAATCAATATTTTATCTTCAGAGTCATAATCCCAAGGCCCAATCATTCGAATGCGGTTAGTAATATCCTCATCTTTCAACAAGTCCATATTAATACGAGAAATAGACTCTATTTAGGCCTAACTCAGAAACATATTTTAACACCCCTTCTCAAATACAGCATTATGAGTCAAGACGAAACAAATTTTTCGGAAAGGATGTCGGCAATGTTACCCTTTGGAATGGCTAGCTCTGGGTTTTTACTTACAGGAATGGGAATTTATTTTTATTTATTTCCTGAAAATGAACAATCATTTACGGCCCTTATCCCCTCAATAATTGGGTTAGGTTTAATGATTCCAGGAATAATTGCTATTACTGTACCTCATAACAAAAAACATGCTATGCATGCAGGAGCAATGTTTGCTCTAATTGGCCTTCTAGGGGGGCTTATGGGCGTTCCAGATTTTATCAGTTGGATTACGGGTGGCGGAGATCTTGAGAGGCCAACAATAGCTAGAATGGCTATGGTATTATTTTGCGGAGAGAATTTAGTTGGAAGTATACTTTCATTCAGATTAGCAAGGATTAAGAGAGAGCAAGAAGCACAAAAATAATGAAAAACATATCTAAAAATCAATATATTCCCGGTATAGCCATAGTTTTAGTTTTAGCAATTTGGTTAGTACCCCAAGTAAATGATTTTTGGAATGAATTCTTTGTAAATCCCATAATGGCAGATTCAAAGGGTGAAGCAGGTGCTAAATACAATATTTACAATACAGTTGCGTACGGTTTGGGCTTTTTTGCATTATTTATGGGAATAAATGAATTACTTACATATTGGAAGATAGAACTTAGTGAAAAATTCGTATTTTCTTGTATCCCCTTGCTTATTCTTGGAGGCGTGGCTAGGGTGCTTGAAGATGCAGATACTTTTGAACCTCCAATTCAATATTTTTTTATCTCGCCTTTAATTTATGGCATTTTAGTATTATACAGTTTATTGATAATTGCAGTAGGGGTATGGTTATCAAAAAGTGATTTACCTTCACTAACAAAAGGACTGGGATTAGTTTCATTTACAATTGGAGGATATGGATTATGGTGGTATTTTGCACCAGGAGATTGGGTTCATCCTTCTTATTGGGCTTTAGTAGTATTATCTTTTACAGCTTTGACTGCAGAATTTTATAGAGGAAAACCATTAAGGGATCCGGTTCTTTTCTTTGGAATTTCATCGGCATTAACATTAATTTTAGCATATCTAACTTTATCTCAAAATGAAATATTTTATCCAGAAATTTTATGGAATACCTTGATTATAGCTTCAGTTTTAACTTTTGTAGTTTGGTTCTTTTCATGGTTTATTATGCCTTTAAAACCGATTTACCTCTTGCTTTATTTTGGACATTTTATAGACGGAGGGGCAACGTTCTTAGGAATAGAGACTTATGGCTACACTGAAAAACATGTTCTTCCTGATTTTTTCATAGAATACTTTGGAAGTGCAATAGTTATGCTTCCGTTAAAATTCTTAGTAGTTACTGGAGTGATTGCAGCTCTTGAAGTAGAAAAAAGTAATGATGAAGATCCGGGAATGGTAGCACTTCTGATAATGTTTCTATTGGCATTAGGTTTAGGGCCGGGTACTCGAGATATTTTGAGAATAATGTTTGGAACTTGAGTTATTATAACTATTTTATAATATTTTTATACTCATCTAAAATGAGATTAGCTTGGTTTTCCCAACTCCAGTTAAGCTTTACAAGTTCAGGTCCTTGGGTCAAAGCCTCTTCCAATAAAGCTTCATCATAACATGATTTTATTATAAAATCTGCTAGTTTTCGAGAGTCCTTTTTCCCGAAGAAAAGAATAGGGTATTCTTCCTTATCCCATTGACGATGTCCGTGGTTATTACTTACAATTAAAATTGAACCACATGCCATTGCTTCAAAAACCGTTAGAGGAATACTGTCTGAAAGAGAAGAAGAAATAACGACTTTTGATTTTCCCATGATTTCACCTAGTTCTTTTTCTGTTAATTGTCCTGTAAAATCTACATTGTGATCTACTAATTTTTCTTCAATACCTTTTCTTAATGGACCGTCTCCTGCCAAAAAGAATTTGATTCCGGGGTCCCTTTTATGAACAAGAGCGATAGCTTCAGCTACTACTTTAGGATTATAAATGTCTTTGAAACCTCGACTAAAGATTACTAGGTTTTCTTTTTCTAAAGGTTTAAAGATCTCAGGGTTTATTCCAATTAAATTGGTTACTATTTTATTTTCTTCAACACCCAACTTCAGTAAATCTTTAACTAACAAAGGAGGGCACACAACTCGCATTGAATTGTTAGCCGTTTTTCGGATAACCCAAGACAATAGCCTAGAATCTTTAGGATGTACTAACACATCCGATCCCATTGCGGTAACAATTACAGGATAATTTTCCATTCTCCCAGCATAAAATGCATGATTTGTTAAAAAGAAACCATGAATCAAATCTGGCTTAAATTCATCCATTAATGCTTGTAATGTTGTTGTTGCTTTTCTAACTCCACTTCCTAAATCAATGATTAAACTTCGATCCAATCGAGGTTCTGGTCCAAAATAAGTACACTTATCACCCTCATTTAACGAAAAAATAGAAACATTATGGCCTTTACTTTCTAGCCAAGTAACCCATCGAATAGTATGAATGCTATTTGCATTGGCCACAATTGCAATTCTTAATTTTTGTTCCATTAGATTAGACAAATCAAACATCTATATAACAAATTCATTAAACTTTTTTTAGAGCGTGTGAGTTTATAACTGGCTGCTTTCTGAAAAATTAATGGAATTATCTCGAAAAATTATAATTTTGATTTATGGGAGGGCGTTTTCCTTCATTTTAAGTTTAATAATTCCATTAGTTCTAACAAGACTACTACTCAAAGACGATTATGGTTCTTACCAACAATTAATAATGATTTATGCCATAGTCCAAGCAATATTATTGTTTGGGATGCCACAATCATTACTGTATTATTTCCCTAGGAAAGAAATTTCAGATAGACCAGTTCTTATCAAACAGACATGGATGATTTTAGTTATCTCAGGATTATTAGTTATTGCATTATTTGGAATTACCAGTCAGATAGTGGAAAATACGTTTGCAGGTCACCATCTTCAACCGTTTATTTTTCTCTTAGGGATATATATTGGAATTATGTTGTCGGTAATGCCTCTTCAAAACTTATTGATTTTAGAAGATAAGGAAACTACCGCAATGTGGACAATGATTGGTTTTACTGTAATAGATATTACGATTCTCCCATCTGCAGCTTGGTACAATCCAACGACATTAGGGATGGTTTACGGAATTATCTTAACTTCTATCATTAAATTCATAATAGTAATGATTTATATTTATAAAAATTATTTAAGTAAGATAGAAACCAGAGAATCTTATTATCGAGAGCAATTGGCTTATGGAATTCCCGTTGGATTAATTGCTATGATTTATGTTATTAACATAAATATTGACAAATATATGGTAGGATTATTTTTTTCAAGTTCGGTTTTTGCAGCATATTATTTAGGATCACTTTGGGCTCCAATGTTCGGATGGATCACACAATCAGCTTCGCAAGTAATCACTCCAAGGATGTCTAAAGCCCATAAGGATAATAATTTATTAGAAATACAAAAATTATATTCGAACAGTGTAGAGAAATTATCATTTATTTTTCTACCTGCAACCGTGTTATTGGCTTTGATTGCAAAACCATTAATTTTAACTTTATTTACGAATAATTATGAAGATACAGTTCCTATATTTTCAATTTATTTACTGTTACTTCCAACTTATGCTTTAAATTTGGGATGGATTTTGATGGCAAGTGGACAAACAAAATTTTTATTACGTTTAGCAATATTTATGTCTATAATTAATATAATTCTAAGTTATGGTTTTTTAATAACATTAGAAGGAGATAATAGATTATTAGGAATTCCCTTTGCTACAGTTACAGTAACTTGGATTTCAACAATGATAGTGATGTATCAATCTCTCAAAACACTAGAATCTACATTATCTGAAACGTACAATTGGAAAAAAATACTAACAATTGGTATTATTTCGATTATTTCAGCCATTCCTATAATTGGCCTGTTATCTTTGGAATTGGAAAACAAAGTATTTTTAATTTCTTCAATAGCAATTTATGGTCTAATTTTTCTTTTCACTTCTTTTAAATTAAAAGTATTGGACGACAATGAGATTAATTTAGTAAAATCCTTTTTACCTTTTAAGAATTAGTTGGATTGAACAATTTCTAACAATACTCCGCCAGTATCTTTAGGGTGGAAAAAAGCTACGAGTGTATTGCCCGCTCCAAGCCGTGGAGCCTCCCCTATAGGTTCCAATCCATTTTCTTTTGCCTTTGCTAGGGATTCGGTAATATCATCTACTTCTAATGCCAAGTGATGAATTCCAGGACCTTTTTTGTCTATAAATTTGCCTACAGGAGTTTCTTTACTCATAGGCTCCAATAATTCAATTTCATACTCTCCAACTTTCAGGTGGGCGGTAGTCACACCTTCAGAATCAACCTTTTCAGTATGATTTAGCTTCAGACCAAAAGATTCCCAAATAGGCAATCTTTCCTCGATAGAGTCAACTGCAATACCAATATGTCGGATCTTCACAAATATTAAACAAAGCACTACTATTTCAAGATTATCAATATTTAGCAGCCCCTAGGTAATTGCAAGTGTCTCATAGTATAACAGTCTTGAAATCTAAATTACATAATGCAAAAGTAACGCATGCATTGAAAGATTACGAGGGGTCTGTAGCGTTAAGTCCAGAGCTAATCACTTTGGGTAATTTCAATATGCACGAACAAGTCCATCTTTGGAATATTACACAAGGTACAAGACTTATCACATATATTATGGAATATGATGGTGATGAGACGGGAATAATTTGTGTAAATGGGGCTGCAGCTCACAGAGCAAATCCCGGTGACAGAGTCATTTTAGCTACATTTGCTGAGATCGATTCACAAGAAGGTGGAAATTGGAAACCCCATATCGTCATTATGAATGAAAATAACGTTGAGAAAATTTAGTTTTTCAATATACTTTCAATAAGCTGCCCTATTTTTTTACCAAATTTGATGTGTTGATCCGAATCCCAATGGACGCCTTCACCCTTACTTGGACTTACAATCTTAGCTGCATCTAAAAAATGAATTCCTAAATCCAAAGCTACTTTTTCGTAATATTCGGCAAATTGGAATGATTGTTTTCTCGCTTTATCAAAAAACTCTT
>Ga0209709_10004340_pt1 | contig 11457 bp, 10 predicted proteins | sample ArcticOcean_MG_C_2_FD_187435 | JGI IMG/M metagenome (GOLD analysis project Ga0209709, IMG submission 187435) | Marine microbial communities from western Arctic Ocean - ArcticOcean_MG_CB4_136 (SPAdes) (version 2) | ecosystem: Environmental > Aquatic > Marine > Oceanic | place: Arctic Ocean... | reverse complement strand
TTTAAGAAATTTCATTTAATTTCCCTTCCATTGTTAGTTTAAACTGTCTCATTACAGCGTGAAATCCACAAAAATTCAACCTTTTAGTGCTTCTAATTAGCTATGCATAAGAGTACTTTTTTTTTTTTAAAAAATAATATTCAATTATAAATTGAATTGATTGTTATCTAAATTTGCATAATCATATTGTTATGACAATAAATATTTCAAAAGTTTCTACAAATGGATCGTCTATTGATGTTGTGTGGAATGACGGAGAAAAAAGTAATTTTAACTATTTATGGTTAAGAGATAATTGTCCAACTGCACACGATAAGGACTCAAGACATAGAATGTTTAATATACTTAAAGTTTCCACCAGCATTAAAGCAAAAGATTGTAAAATTAATGATGATGGAAAGCTAGTAATTGAATGGAATGAAGGTGATCATATTAGTTTCTATGATCCAAATTGGCTTAGAGAAAACTGCTACACTTTAAAAAATAAACGAAAATATATTTCACCTTATAAACTTTGGGAGAGTTCACTTCAAAATGATCTTAGTTTAATCAGTATTGAGCATGATGAAATAATGTCATCTGATCAAGGTTTGATAAAATGGCTGGATATTTTGCATTGCAAAGGAATTGCTATTGTCAAAAATACGCCTATTGAAAAAGAATCTGCATTTCCAGTTTTAAATAGAATCAGCCACACAAGAGAAACATTTTTCAAAACACCCTTTGAAGTTATAAGTATTCCTAAACCAAATAATTCTGCTTACTCGGCGCACGCTTTAAGAAATCATATGGATTTACCATGGTTCGAAACACCTCCTGGTTATCAATTTTTACATTGTTTAATTAATTCTGCAGAAGGAGGGGATTCATCAGCGGTAGATGGATTTGCAGTTGCAGATTACTTGAGAAAAAATGAAAAAGATATTTTTCAAACTTTAGTGGATGTTCCTCTTAAGTTTAGAGATAAAGATTACACACAAGAATCAATTAGAGGTTTTCATGCATCCGCAATATCTTTAACTAAAGATGATGATTATAACGATATAAGATTTAGTGTTGCTACCATGGATGCTTTAGATTGTCACCCCGATATTATGGATAAAGTTTATAAAGCACATCATAGATTTGGAAATTTACTTCACGATGATAAGTTTCAAATTAAATTTAGATTAAATCCGGGAGATATATTTTCATTTAATAATAGAAGAGTTTTGCATGGAAGAACAGCTTTTAATCCAAATTCAGGCCATAGACATTTACAAGGTTATTATATTGATCGCGATGAAATACTAGGAAGATTAAATTTTTTAAAAAAATAAAAAATTAAAGTTACAAGTTTTCAAATATAAGATTTTTATTATTAAACTTGCTGAATAGCTTCTTGTCTTTAATGGTATAAAAATAGATTTTTTTTCTAATTTTAGATAACCTCTTCTCTCTTAAAAACTTCTTTTCTAAAACTAAAAATTTAACATGTTTATTTTTACTTTTTTCTACAACTTTACTAAATGAAAATGTTGACGGAATTATTAAACCTAAGTTTAAATTTTTTTTAATTTTATATAAATTAATAATATTTTGTTCTTTAAAAGATGTAAGGGCATAATTTTTTAAATTTTTAATTTCTTTTATTAATATTTTAAGATTTTCTTCAGTCAACAAAGGTTTCACTTCGATCATTAAAAATCTCTTATTATTAGATAATTTTATTAAATCATTTAATAGTGGAATAGGTTTTTTTTTATACTTACTGATCTTTAATAAATCCTTATACTTAATATTTTTTATATACTTATTTATTTTAAATTTTCCTTTAAGATTAAAATCATGAAAACAAACTATTTCTCTATCTTTTGTAAAATGAATATCTGTTTCAATTCCATAATTTTTTTTAAAACAATATCTAAAAGCTGAAATGCTGTTTTCAATAAAATATTTTTTCGCTAATCCTCTGTGTATTAATAGATGAGCCACTAAATTTAAGCCACAGGTTTGAGCATTTTTAAGAGCTGTTTATGTATTTTCATGTTTGAACTAGCAACAATATTACCAGCTAATTTAGGGTCTTTGTTGTTCCATGTATTTATAAAGCCACCAGCATTTTTAATTAATGGTATCATTGGATGGACATCCCATATTTTATTAGAACATTGCACTACAGCATCTAATTTTCCTTCGCATAATTGGCAATAGCTTAAAGCATCTGAGCATGGAAACCTCATAAGACCAACTAACTTACTTATTTTTAGTTGCTTCTTTAGTGGCAACCATCCAAAAAAACTACCGGCCATTTTTGTATTATTTAGTGATGTTGGGTTTGCAACTTGGAGTTTTTTAAATTTATTATTTTCTACTAAATAGGATGACTGGTCTGGACCTGTAATATAATATTTTTTTAATATAGGAAAATTAACCAATCCTAAAATAGGAACTTTTTTATAGTTAATGCTTATTAAGTTACTCCATGTCGGGCTACCAATAATAAATGATCTAGTTCCATCAATTGGATCAAGTATCCACGAAAAACCACTTTTTGTTTTTCTTTCTCCAAATTCTTCTCCTATAATTCCATCGTTTGGAAAAACTTTTAAAATTTCCTTTCTTAAAAATATTTCAAAAGCTCTGTCTATATTAGTAACTGGATCAAACCCACTTTTCTTTTTTGATTTATTATTTAATTTAAATTTTCCTTTTAATTTGGAAAAATAGATTTTATTTAGCTTTTTTGGAAGTGAATTTAAAAATTTATAATATTTTAATTTATTTTTTTTATCAATTTTGCTCATTAATTAATTATTTCCAGCCAGTTATTGTTTTTACCTCTAGGAATTCTTCTAATCCCCAGGTTCCACCTTCACGACCATTTCCAGACTGTCTATATCCTCCAAAAGGTGTTCCAGCATCAGCAGCATTTCCATTAATATAAACAATTCCAGACCTTAATTTTTTTGCAACTCTTTTTGCTTTTTCTTTATCTTCAGTTTGCAAATAATTACCAAGACCATATTCTGTGTCGTTAGTAATCCTGATTGCTTCATCTTCATTTTCAAATGGTATTATAGAAAGAACTGGTCCAAAAATTTCTTTTTTAGCTATCTCCATATCATTTGTAACATTTGTGAAAATTGTTGGTTTAATAAAATAACCTTTATTTAAATTACTTGGAAGATCAGGTCCTCCGGCTGCTAATGTGGCGCCTTCCTCAATTCCACTATTAATTAAATTAATAATTTTATCATACTGAACTTTTGAGACTACGGGACCTATATGATCACCTTTATTAGAAGCTTTATCTACTTTTATAAGTTTTGCTTCAATCGCCGCTTCTTTAATAGCTCTTTCATAGATTGATTTTTCAACTAACATTCTTGTTGGTGCATCGCATGATTGTCCAGAGTTGCTCATTACATTTCTAATTCCATCTCTAATTGCGTTTGGGTGGGAGTCTGCAAAAACAATATTTCCACCTTTTCCACCTAATTCTAAACAAACTCTTTTAATTGTATCTGCTGCATTTTTTGAAATTAGTTTTCCAGCTCGTGTTGATCCTGTAAAAGAAACCATATCAATATCAGGATGACTAGATATATTTGTTCCAACCCCTGCTCCATCACCATTAATTAGATTGAAAACACCAGGTGGAAAACCTGCTTCATGTATCATTTCGGCAAATAGTATTGCTGAAATAGGTGCTATCTCTGATGGTTTAAGTATCATTGTGCATCCTGCTGCAAATGCAGGAACTACTTTTAATGCTATTTGATTGATTGGCCAGTTCCATGGAGTAATTAAACCGCAAATTCCTATTGGTTCATAGCATATGTGATTGTTTGATTTTGAGTCGAAGTGCTCGTCAAAATTAAATTCTTTCAATCTTAATATAAAATCTTCTAAGTGAAATTGACCAGAAGTAGTATGAGTTGAGGATGAATAATCAATAGGAGAACCCATTTCCATTGTGATTGCTTCGCTCATTTCATCAAATCTTCTTTTATAAATTTTAAGTAATTTTTCTAAAAGAGATATACGTTCTTCTTTTGAGGTTTCTTTCCATTTGATAAATGCATTTTTTGCTGCTTTTACAGCCATATCTGTATCTTCTTTATATCCTAAAGAAATTATAGCGAAGGTTTCTTCATTTGATGGATTTATTACTTCAAAATCATTTGGTTTTGAGGGGGGGGCCCACTTTCCATTTATATAAAAATTTCTTTTATTTAACATTTCAAATTATTATCATAAAAATTATATTTGATGACCTTTTTCCTCAGGTTCAAAATCGGTTAATTCTGCAGGAAAACCGTCTGCTCTTAAATTAATATTGCAAGCATCTTCTAATCTTTTAACTATCATGGAAGACCAAGCTCTTGAGCCATATTTTTTTTGCCCATCTTTAAAAATATTTAAAACTAAAGGTGATAATTCCAAAGGAATGTTATTCTTTATTGATAAATCATTAAACAGTCCCATATCTTTTAAAACCAAATCCATTGTAAAACTTATATTATAAGATCCATTTAAAATAACTTGGCTTTCTGTTTCATGAACAAAAGAATTTCCTGAAGATATTTTAATAGCCTCATATGTTTTTTTTAAATCCATGCCAGTTTTTTTTGCAACCATTAAAGCTTCTCCAATTGAAACAAGATTTACTGATGCTAAATAATTGGTAATTACTTTTAAAACTGAAGCACTACCAAGTTCACCAGTATGTAAAATTTTCCTTCCCATGGCAGATAAAGCTGGCAAAATTTTATTGAAAGCATTTTTGTCTCCCCCGACTAAGATCGCAATATTTCCTGTAGCGGCACGATGACATCCTCCACTTACTGGGCAGTCTAATGGAATAGCTCCAGTTGCTTTAACTAAAGCTCCAATTCTTTTTACTTCAGCACTATCTGTTGTGCTCATTTCTAACCAAATTTTATTTTTAGATAGTCCTTTAATTACACCATCGTCAGCTTCCATAACTTTAGAACAAACTTCAGGTGAAGGTAGGCAGGTTATAATAAGATCAGATTTTTCAGCTAATTCTTTTGGACTGTTAGCAATCCGTGCACCTTGTTCAGAAAATTCTTTTATTGATTTGTTATCTAGGTCTCTTACAATTATATTAAATTTATTTCTTAATAAACTTCCTGCCAACTTTCCACCTACATTACCTAGTCCTATAAATCCTATTTTCATTTTTTCTCCTCCTTTTTTTTATTTGAGCTTGTAAATAGTATCGTCGCAACTCCAGAAATTATAACTAACCCTCCTAGAAAAACTTGCTTGGGTGGATCTTCTCCTAATAAAAAAATAGATGTTATTAATCCTGTTACAGGAAGTATAAGCAAAACAGGCATAACTTTATTAATTGGATATTTTTTTAAAACATAATACCACGCAGCATAACCAATTGGCTGCATAAAAAATCCAAGAAATATTACTGTTAACCAACTATTAAGATTTGCAGCTACAATATATTGCATTGGATTTCCATCAAACACTAACGATACAAGCAATAACATAGGTCCAGAAAATACACAAAGCCAAGTCATTAAAGCAAATGCTCCAATTTTTTTACTCAATGGTTTTGCCAAAACTGAGCCAAGCGCCCAAGTAAATGCACCAGACACAGTTAATAGAACTCCGACATATTTACCTTCAAGATTAGGAGCTCCTGTTAAAATAAAAACTCCAATAAAAGCAATAAGTAGACCAAATATATTTTTTATAGTTGGAATCTCCTTTAATAAAAAAAATGCAATTATTATTCCAAAAGGAACTTCTAATTGAACAAAGAGTACAGCTGAAGAAGCATCAATAATGCTTAATCCTGTGTATGTTAATCCATATTGCAGAGTGCTTCCAATTAAAGAGACTTTAAACAAATCAAAATATAAACCTTTGGGTAAGGGAAACCACCAAACAAGCATTAAAGCTGGTATAGTAAAACGCATACCCATAAGTAAATAAGGTGGAAAATACTGCATTGCAGGCTTAGCGATAACAAAACCAAAGCCTAAAACCACAGGTACTAGTAATGCAATAAATATATCTCTTGTTTTCATTTTCTTACTTTTTTATCTTCTTATCACATTGTATATTGTGAAGATAAAGAAATAAGAGAGCTGATAAGTGAAAATTGAAATAGTTGAAAACAACGTAGTTTTGGTGAACCCTTCAAATGAAAACTTTGAAATACATCCTCTTTGGTTGAGAGAAAGAGCTAAAACAGAAATTTTAGTGGATAAGCACAACGACCAAAGGTTGTACGATCCATCTCAACTAAACCAAAACATTAAAATAAAAAAAGCATCAATGAATAATGGTCATCTTAATATAGAATTTACAGATGGAATAAAATTTGAATATGAGGTTAATAATTTACTTTATGAGATAGACAGAAAAGAGCCTGCGGAAAATATAATTTTGTGGGACTCAAGCCTTAAAAAAAAACCAACAGTAGTATTTGAAAAAGATATTTTTGAAAAAAAAATCATGTATGATGTCTTGCAAGATTTTTATAAGTATGGGTTTGTAATTTTTAAAAATGTTCCTGTTGAAGAAAGTTATATAGTTAATTTTGCAAACTCTATTGGAACAATTAGACCAACAAATTTTGGTGAATCATTTAGTGTTAAATCTTTACCAGAACCTAATGATTTAGCTTATACTTCTATAGCGCTTACGCCACACACTGATAACCCTTATAGAAAACCAATTCCATGTATACAGCTTTTACATTGCCTAGAAAATGAAGTTAAAGGTGGTTTTTCAACTTTGGTAGATGGTTTTTCTGTTTCGGAACACTTAAGAAAAAATCATAAAGATCTATTCAAAATACTTACAAAAACTAAAGTGAGGTTTCGTTTTGTTGATAAAACTATAATTCTTGAAAACTGGGGTGAGCTAATTGAATTGGATGAAAATAATAAATTAAAGCAAGTTAGATACAGCACGAGATTAGATTATGTGCCGGCTTTAAAAAAAAAAGAATTAGAAATATTTTATGAAGCAAGAAAGTTAATTTCTGACCTTTACGCATCGTCAAATTTTGAAATAAAGTTTAGATTAGAAAAAGGTGATTTGTTAATGATGGACAACCATCGATTGTTACACGGCAGAACTTCATATAACGTTAGTGAAGGAAATAGATACTTAAAAGGATGCTATATTGATCATGATTCTACTGAGGGGAAATTAAGACATTTAGAAAGAAAGTTTGGATTAAAATGGAAAAAGTAAAATTTAATCAAATGAAAGATGGAACTAAAGAAGAATATCTTTTTTTAGATAAACATGAAAAAAAATACATAGAAGGCACAGCAGATAGATTGTTAAAATTTATGAGCGGTTTAAATTCAACCCTAGAAGGTTATCAAATAACAAGACTAGAACATTCATTACAAACAGCTACACGCGCTTTGAATGATAAGGCAGATAATGAAATGATTGTTGCTGCCCTCCTGCATGATATAGGGGATGAGCTAGCTCCTTTAAATCATGCCGAATGTGCTGCGGCTATTCTAAAACCCTATGTAAGTGAAAAAACCCATTGGATAATTGAAAAACACGGAATTTTTCAAATGTATTATTATGCTCATCATTTAGGTGGTAATAAAAATGAAAGAGAAAAATTTAAAGAACATAAATATTATAATGATACTATAAACTTTTGTGAGAATTGGGACCAAAAGTCTTTTGACCCCAATTTCAAATCATTAACTCTCAAAGATTTTGAACCATACGTTAGAAAAATCTTTACTAGAAAACCATATTCAATTTAAGCCTTATCTCCATAATCTCTCATATGCTTTGGTACCCTTGGATGATTTCCATACATAAAGTGTCGTGACATATTTTCTCTATATTTGCTAGCTGGAACTTTTAGTCCAACTGATTCAGATACTTCTCTGATTAACATTGGATTTGCCCCACAACATACACCTAAATAATTAATACCAAGATCATAAGCTTCCTTTGCAAATTTTCCAATTTCATATCTATTACATTGCATTGGATCCAAAGCTGTAGGAAATGTTGTTTTATGAGGCGTTCCACATGTACACCCGTTATTGTCTGGTAAGTTAAAAAAGGTAGGATTTTTTTCTGTGGTCCTAAAAGTTATAGGTAATGCAGCTACATGACATTTTAGTGCTTTTCTTATCTCTTTAAGATAAGGCATCATCGTAGCTGGTCCTCTAAAACAATTCATCCCTACTACATCTCCTCCCCGTTGCTCCAACTCTTTACAAGTGTCTAAAATTGAAACACCATCTCTCATAACGTTTTCTCCCATAGGTGCTATTGTAATAACACTAGGAAGGCCAGACTTTTTCATTACTTCTAAAGCTTTGTAAGCTTCTTCAGCATAATAAAAAGTCTCACCAATCAATATATCTGCTCCTTCATCCACAGCCCAACCAACCATTTCAGAAAACATTTTTTCTACCTCTAAATGTGTTTTTGAATCTTTGTTATTCCAAATATTAGAGTTTGATATATTGCCAGCCATTAAATTTGATTCATTACCAATTGGGCTGGTAGCTACCTTTTTAGCAATTTTTAATGCAGCTCTATTCAAAGGTTCTATTAGCTTCTCTTTACCTATGACTTTCATTTTTTCACGGTGTCCATTGTAGGTAAATGCTTGAACTATATCTGAGCCTGCATGCTGAAAATCTTTATGTAAATTTTCTAATGCTTCGGGATTCTCCAAAGAAACCAGTGGAACAAACTCACCTGATGACATGTATCCTCTTCTTTCAATTTCAAAAAGAAAACCTTCTGCACAAATCACAGGTCCTAAATTTAATCTTTCAACCAAACCTCTTTTTTTATGTTTGTTTCTATCCTTTTCGTTGTTCATTTTAACTCCTTTTTAGTGCGTAACTGTTTCGGGTGCACAATATGGTTAAATACCCGGTCTTTATATGAATTAAGTTCCAAAAAAAAACCACCGTCTAAAGCGGTGGTCAAAGAATGATCGCTTTAGCTGGATTTATAAAGCGCTCGCAAGTAGATTTAACTCAGCGCTATTTATTATCTTAACTAATGCTATATATATTGTCAAATACAAATATATATTATTTACGGAGTTTGCTTGGAAAATTTACTTAAAAAAGAAAAAAGCCCTTATCTTAAACAACATGAAGACAATCCTGTCCATTGGTATGCTTGGGGGAAAAAAGCACTCAATAAAGCAAAGGAATTAAAAAAACCAATCTTCTTAAGCGTTGGTTACGCTAGTTGTCATTGGTGTCATGTTATGGCTCATGAGAGCTTTGAAAACAAAGATACTGCTGTTCTGATGAATGAAAAATTTATTAATATTAAAGTTGATCGGGAAGAAAGACCTGATTTGGATAATGTATTTCAAAAAAGTTTAGCAATCTTAACTGGAGTGCCCGGTGGTTGGCCTTTATCTATGTTTTTAGATGAAAATGCAGTTCCTTTTTCTGGGGGGACATATTTCCCCCCCAAAGACATGCAAGGTAGACCATCTTTTGTAAATGTTCTTAATCAAATTTCGGATTTTTACGAAAAAAATAGAGATAAAATTATTCAACAATCATCTCAACTAAAAGATGTTTTTCAAAAAGATCAAAAAAAGTCTTCAGTAATTAGTCAAAATTTAAATCCTCATCTTGAAGCTATGCTTAATTACGTTGACTTCGATTGGGGCGGCTTTAAAGGAAGCCCTAAATTTCCTCAATTTTATGTATTTGAAAGTTTTTTACATTTTTACAAAAAAAATAAAAATACAAAATACTACGATGCTGTAAAAGTTTTATTTAACAATGTTTGTTCTAGAGGTTTATACGACCATTTACTTGGGGGGATAGCGAGATACTCAACAGATGACAGATGGATTGCTCCACATTTTGAAAAAATGCTATATGACAACATTTTATTCATAAACCTGTTAGGTCAGTTTTATCTCCAAGAACCAAATGAATATTATAAAGATAAAATTATACAAACTGTAGAATTTATTAATCAATCATTTAAAAATAAAGATAATCTTTTAGGATCTGCTTATGATGCTGATAGTGAAGGTGTTGAAGGAAAATACTATGTTTGGGATGATAAAGAGTTAAGAGATGTGCTTGAAAAAGATTATGATCTTTTTGCAAAATACTATGATATTTCAGAAAATGGAAATTGGGAGGGCAAAAATATTTTAATTGAGAAAAGTATTAAACCAAAAAAAGAAGAAGGCGAAAAATTAAAAAAAATAAAAAATAAGCTTTTAAGTATAAGGGAAAAAAGACAAAAACCTTTTTTTGATGACAAAACCCAAATTGATTTAAATGCTTACTGGACTAGCACTTTGCTTTTCGTTGCAGAAGTATTTGAAAAGGAGGAATGGAAAAAAATAGCTTTACAAAATTATAATATAATAAGAAATCTCACAAAAGATGAGGTTTATCATTGCTATAAAGACAAAGAAGGGGTTAAAGTTTTTTTAGATGATTATGCTTATTTATTTCAATTAATGATCAACTTCTATGAAGTGACAGGGGAAATTAGTTATTTAAATAGTGCCAAAGATATATGTCAGAGAACATGGGATTTGTTTTATGACAAAAATAATAAAATTTTGCAAAAAAATCTTATTGAAAAAAATGATCTTTTTGTTCCTCCGTCAGATGTTAATGACAGTAATATACCAAATGGAAATAGTATATTTTTACTAAACTGCAAAAAACTTGAAGTGATAACTAATGAAAAAAAATGGCAAAGTATGACTAAAGAATTAATAGAAAGTTTTCATTCATTTCTTAATTTACAATCAACTCAAATGGTTAGCTACATAAAAAATTTAGACATGTGTGAGGAATTAAAAACATTTTCTTTTTTTGGCGATATTAATAAATATAAAGATCTTCATCAATACGTAAAAAAAAATTATTTAAGGTCCTCAATTTTAATTTATAAAAGCGACCCAAAAGAAAATTATTTAATTATTTGTAAAAATCAAACATGTTCAAATAAAATTAAAACTATGAATGAATTAAAATCAGCTGTGAAAAATTATGCAATTTAGTGATCAAAAAAAAGGAATGCTAATGGCATTTACGGCTGTCATGTTTTTAACGCCAGATTCTCTTTTAATTCGCTTAGCTAATATTAGTTCTTGGAATTTAATTTTTTATAGAGGTTTTATTCCATTTTCTGTTGTTTTTTTTGGTTTATTATTTATTTACAAAACTAATTTAATTAAACAAACTTTAAGTAATGGTTGGCGTGGGCTAGCATACGCACTTGTTTTTACGATAACAAATATTACATTTGTAATCTCTATAGAAAATACCAACGTTGCTAATACTCTTATTATGATTGCTTTAGCTCCGATGCTCTCTGCGGTTCTTAGTTTTATATTTTTAAAAGAAACTCCTGATAAAAAAACTTGGGTAGCTATAACTATTACTACCTTAGCTGTAATTTATATCTTTTTCGATGCTA
>Ga0209709_10004338_pt1 | contig 11461 bp, 12 predicted proteins | sample ArcticOcean_MG_C_2_FD_187435 | JGI IMG/M metagenome (GOLD analysis project Ga0209709, IMG submission 187435) | Marine microbial communities from western Arctic Ocean - ArcticOcean_MG_CB4_136 (SPAdes) (version 2) | ecosystem: Environmental > Aquatic > Marine > Oceanic | place: Arctic Ocean... | reverse complement strand
AAAACTAAATAATTTAAATTCATTTGTTTCAAGTTTTTCTCTTATCATTTTTGCCCTTTGGTAAACATATTCAATATCAAAATAGTATATACCAGGTCCATAATAAGCTAAAAAATCGTTAAAAAAATAATCTGAATATATTAAAGAGTTTATTTTATTAATATTTTTTTTCCGTGAATTTAAAAATTTTTTTAAAAAATTTTCAGAACTAATTTTTTGTAATGCAGCATAATATTCTCTTGAAAATTTTTTATCTTGGTGAATTCCTTTGGCTAAATAAATTACAAAATCAACTGCCCCTGCAGCATCTTCATCATTAAATACTTCAAACCATTCTGGTATTAATCTTTCCCTATCTTTTTTGTATGCATGACTTAATATTGGATTTACATAATGACCATCAAAAGGAATAATTTCAAAAAGGCCTGTGATTGGATTGTAATAAAATTTTGAACTTTTTAAATTCATACCATGATAAGTTCCAAGCAAGTCATTTGCAGCCAAAAACCAAGCTAAATTTTTTACATTAAATGTTTCACTCACTGTAGATTCGCCTTTAAGGAATTTATTAAATTTTGTGAAGGCAATATTTGTTAAATCAATATTTTCACTATTTGTCCACGTGGATTTATCGTATACAGTAAATTTTTTATCTTTAAATTTAGACCAATATTCCTCTCTCATTGAAAATATTGGACCATTTCTTTTTTTATTTCTTTCAAGCAATATGTGTGAAAATGATTCTTCCAGGACATAAAGTCCTTGGTTTTCACCATTTATATATAAATCAAAAAATTCATACTTTAGGGTAATTGAATCTTCGAATTTAGAATTTAATTCATGAAATATCCATTCATGTATATAGTTTCTAGCTCTTGGTTTTTGTAGGGAAAATTCTTTAAGACCATTAAATCTATTTTTCCCTTTGAGTTTTATTCTATAAGAACTTTTACTTTTATCTTTCCAGTGATTTTGCCTGTCACCTTTTAATCTTATTTTTACAGGTAACTTTTTATTATCTATAGTTATTTTTGCGTTGTAATTAGTAAATTGAAAAGTTAAATTTTGTACACGATTTTTAGTCTCTTTTATTATTCTATTCCTCTCATTTTCAATGCTAGATAAGTTTTCAAAGTTTATATCGAGATAAATTTTTTTCTTTTTTGATACGTGGCCTTTTATTTTTAAAAGAAAAATTTCCGGTAATTTTGTATAATTTAAAATTCCATGTGCATCTAATCTTGGGATTAATTTTATCTTATAATAACCCCACATATCAGATGTAAAAAATATAAAAAGGCTAATTATAAGAAAAGAAATAGTAGTATAAAAATAATATTTAAAAAAATTAGATTTTTTTATACTTGTATTAATTTTTTTTATTTGCTTTTCTTTTAGTATCATACACTATTGATACTTTCCCTCACTAAAACAAAATCTAAAGTTGGGAATTTTTTTTTTAAATTATTATTAATTTTTTCTATATTATTAATTTTTGAAAAGCTTGATAATAAATTTATAGTACTACCATCTGATGTTTGAGAAAAAGAAATAAGCTCACAATTATCAGAGTCATTTGTAATAATATCTATAACATCTTTTAAATTATTTGGTTTTAATTTTTTTTTAGATATAATTGAAATATTAAAATTTTCTAGTTCAATTTTTTTTTCTAACGATTCAAAACGGGAATGCATTAAAATTATAATCAAGGCAATAAATGTACCAACAACTGTTATGCCGATTTGTCCCGCTCCACAACCTAAACCTATTGAAATAATTAAAAATAGAAAAACCAATTCCTCAGGCTCTTTAATTGCGGCACGAAATCTAACTATTGATAAAGCACCAACTAGCCCTAATGATAGTGCTAATGATGATTTTACTATCGTAATTATTATAGTTGTAGTTAAACATAAAATTACAAAATTTTTAGAAAAATTTTTGACATTTGATAAAGTTTTTGCTGTTTTATTATATGCTAGTTGAATTAAATAACTCAGAACTATAGAGGTTAATAAATTAATAAGAAAATTGCTTAAATCAATTTGAATTGTTTGATTTGCAAAAAAATCTAAATTTATTTTTTCCATTTTGTTACCTTTTTTTTTATTTAATTTTGCTAAACAAATGTTTTATATTTGGTAATAATTTCTATGTATATAAAAATAACTTACAGCACAATAAGATCAAGCTTTTGTTTTTCTAATCTTTTATTGCCATACCCAGTTACAAGATAGTTTTCTCCCAGATTCATGCTAATTTATTGACCAAATTCATTAATACTATGTTCACAAATAACACATTACTAAGTAGGATTATATAATGATTACCTGTAGACCTTTTTATTCATATAAGTTAGATAAAGTTAATGTATAAAAATAATTTAAAATTTATCCCTGTTCACGAGCCCGATCTAGATCAAATGGATTTTAATTCTGTTATAAAAACATTAAAAAACGGAGAAATATCAGGAAATTTTACACCTACAGTCAAATTATTTGAAAAAAAATTTGCAAAATTTTGTGGTGTTAAATATGCAGTTTCAGTATCAAATTGTACTAATGCATTACAACTTGCTTGCAAAGTTATAGGGATCAAAAAAGGAGATGAAGTTTTAGTAAGTTCTGGAACCAATATTGCAACAGCGCTAGCAGTATATCATAATGGAGGAATTCCAGTACCAATTGACTCACATCCTAGTACTTGGAATTTAGATGTAGATCAATTAGAAAAAAAAATTACAAAAAAAACTAAAGCAATACTGCCAGTTCATTTTCTCGGGTTGCCAGCCAATATGCAAAAAATAACACAAATTGCAAAAAAATATAAATTAAAAGTTATTGAAGATTGTGCTGAAGCACATGGAGCAAAATATAAAAAAAAAGATGTAGGATCTTTTGGTGATTTAGCTTGCTATAGTTTTTATTCAAATAAGATTATTACAACCGGAGAGGGTGGTATGGTTGTAACTAATAATTTTAAATATTATAAAGAATTAGTTTATTTAAAAAATTTAGCATTTGGAAAACCACGATTTTTACATCAAGAAGCTGCTTATAATTTTAGATTAGGATCGTTACAAGCTGCTTTAGGCATATCTCAGCTTAACAAAGTTAAGGGATTTATAAAAAAAAAAAGAAATTTAGCTAATGTTTATGCTAAAAATCTTCAAGGAATTAAAGGGATTGAACTTCCATTTTATCATGAGGATTATTATAATGTTTATTGGATGTATGGCATTCAAATTAAAGAAGAATTCGGAAGAAGCAGAGATCAATTGTCAAAGTTTTTATTTAAAAATAGAATTGAAACTAGAACCTTTTTTTGCCCTTTAAATTTACAACCATTCTTAAGAAAGTTAAAAGGTTATACAAAACACAAATGTCCTGTGTCAGAAAATTTATGGGAACAGGGAGTTTATTTACCCTCATCTAATAATTTAAAAGAAAAAGATATAAAAAGAGTTTGTAACTTAATAAAAAAATTTTCTGGAAGTTGAATTTGGTGAATATTGCTTTAGTATATACAAATAAGGGAGAAACACAGGGTGGAGGTTTCACATTTCAAGAAGAAATTCTTAAAGAAATATCAAATATTAAAAATAAAAACTTAAATTTTTTTTTATTTCATACTCAAAAATTTAATAAACATCAAAAATTTGAAAACACGCACTTAATAAAAAAAAATTATTATAATATTTTTGTCGAAAGTATGATTAGAAATTTTAGCTTTATTTCAGAAAGAGTAAAATTTAAAACTATTTTAGATAAAGCTTGTGAAAAATTTGATATTGATATTGTTTTATTTCTTGATAATAATCACAATATAATTACTAATTATCCTTATGTTACAATTGTTTATGATGTTGACCATATAAATTATCCTTTTTTTCCAGAATTTTCTAAAAATTACAAATGGTATAAAAGAGAAAATGGTTTAAGAAATCATTTGAGAAAAGCTACGGCAATAATTACTGGAACTGATATTGGAATATTTGAAATTCAAAATTATTATGGTATTCCAAAAAATAAAATTTTTAAATTACCACATCCATCAATAGAAATAACGACTGATGAAATTGAAAATGTAACAAAAAATTTTTCATTAAAAAAAATAGGTGTATCTGAAAAAAATTATATAATGTATCCAGCTCAATTCTGGCCACATAAAAATCATTATTCATTAGTTATATTAGGCAAAGCTTTAAAAAAAAAATATGAGAATAAAATAAAAATTGTTTTAACAGGAGAGAACAAAGTAAACTTAAATTATCTTTATAAATTAATTAAAAAAAACAACCTTGAAGATATATTTGTTATTCCAGGTTTTGTTGAAAAAGGATTTCTTATACTTTTATATAAAAATGCAATAGCATTAACTTACGTTTCATATGGTGGAAATGAAAATCTCCCTCCCCTTGAAGCTTTTTCAATTGGATGCCCCGTAATTGCTGCGAAAAATAAAGGTTCTATTGAACAACTAGGTGACGCTGCAATTTTAATTGACCCAAACGAAACAGATATTTTTTTACAAACAATCGAAAAAATTATGAGTGATGAAGAATTTAGAAAAGATTTAATTTTAAAAGGTAAAACAAGATCAAATAAATGGAAAATCTCAAATTTTGTTGAGGAGATAAATAAACTATTGTTAACTTTTGAAAAATATATAAGAACCTGGAAGTAATATTAATAAATTTATTTTTTTGAAAGCTTATCTTTCATAATTAATTTAAGTTTTTTTAAAGTTCTTAAATCATGCCAACTTTTTGGCCCTCTTTTTGTCTTTCTTTCTTTTTCAACAACAGTTACTCTTTTTTTAAGATCTTTATGTTTTTCTTTTATCTTCATTTATTTTAGGACCTTGTTATTTAAAGTCTTATTAATGGTACAATACTCTAACATTAAAATTTTATTAGTTATACCAACGTAATTCCCTTAAAATATTTGTCTTTATTTAATCAACTTTGTTGTAAAGTGAAGATTATAGAAGCCTGGTTCATAGCACATTCAATTAATTAATAAAAAAATGATAAATCAATAAACCAATAATTAATCCTTTAACAAAAGATATCCATGCGATACCATAATTAGAGATTTTTAGTTTTTTCATCCACCATTCAATATATTTTTTATGCCAAACTATAAATTTCCACATAACATAAAACCCAAAACCACGATTCTTAAAAGTTTTTTTATTTATTTACTTTCAAAAACTTGACACAGTTGACCAGTTTTTACTATTGTAAAATTTGATACATTAGTTTTAACTTCTTCATTAAAGATTGTTTCATAGCAACTAGTATTTGCCCAATTATAATGTACACTATAGTTGAATTCACATTCACCATTTGAGCAGTTTACTTTTGCAGAATTAGCAGCATTTGTGAACAACAAACCCAGAACTAAGATCAATATCACCTTTTTCATACCTTCATGATACCCGATATCAGTTGAATACCATTACGAGCATGACACTTTTCAATTTCAACATTTTTTCCCACAGCTGTTTTATATAACGTTCATAAAAAGTTACCAGTCATAATCTAAGTCTAATTAAATTTATCGTTAATTCATTAGCTGAATCCATCAAAATCATGCGCATGAAGAATACATTTTCTGGCTGTATGACATAAGGATTACCTGTATTAGGAAATATTATCGTTGCAACATGGAGTTTTGTAGATTGGTAATTGTTAGAATGTTTTTTTCTTAGTTATATAATAAAATAAACTATAAATAATAATGGAAAAAATTTGTTTATTTATGCTAGAAACTTGTTTCATGAAAAAAATTTTATCAAATAATGTGGATTGTACAAAAGACAACTCTATTCTTTTGCAAGTCAGCTCCGGGTTCTCTGTAATATTCTTTTGTAGTGAGTGCTACAATCTTAAATACTCAGAAGAAGTGCAAAACGAAAACAGACATAGAAATAAATTAAAGTATCAATGAAAATATGCGTTATCATACCAACTCTAAATGAAGAAAAAAATATAAAAAAAATATTTTACAAGATCAAAAAAACTAAAATAAAATTAGATATCTTATTTGTGGATGATAATTCAATTGACAGATCCCAAGAACTAATAAAAGAATTGAGTAAAAAATACCAAAATATCAAATATATATTTAGAAAAAATAAAGTTGGCATTGGATCTGCTCATAAAGATGCAATTAAACATGTGTATAAAAAGAAGTATGATTTATTGATTACTATGGATGGTGACGGGACACATGACCCTAAATATTTAAAGAAAATGATTTTAAATGCAAAAACTTATGATTATGTAATTACTAGTAGATTTATTGAATCAGATTTAATTAATGATTGGCCTCTTTTTCGTAAATTACTTACTTACGCACGACACTTTTTGGTTAAATTTTTTTTAGAAATGAGTTTTGATGCATCTGGTGCATATAGAAGTTTTTATTTAAAAAAGATTGCACTTAAGGATATCTTGAGTGCCAAAAATAATGATTATGCTTTCTTCTGGGAAGTTACTTATATAATTAAAAAAAGAGGGTATAGTATTAAAGAAATCCCTGTAAAATTAATTTATAGAAAGCTTGGAAAATCAAAAATGAAATTTAGCCACATTCTATACTCTTTAACTTATTTATTTAAAATTTTTATTTTTCACAAATGACACCCATGAAAAAACATATCCCATGCAGATCTTTTTGAATAAATTTTCAATTATTTAATATCAAAAACAAGTTGTGCTATAAAAAAATATAGATATAAAACAGTAACTTTGAAACTATAAAAAAATTTGATGATTAACTCTTGTCCATTTTGTAAAAAAGAAAATTCTCCAGAAATTTTATATGAAGGTGGTACTAACGATAATAAAGTAATTAATGTTGAATGTACAAGTCATAATTCAGAAGATATTGAACAGTGGAAACCAACACTTTACAAATGCAAATCTTGTAAACTAGTATTTTCAGAATCTATTGGGATTAATTTTGCAGAAAAATATATAGATGTTATTGATCAAACTTATATAGATCAAATAGAGTTTAAAAAAAAAACTTTTGAATTATTTTTTAAAAAAATCAAACCATATTTGAATAAAGAACTTAAGGTCTTAGAAATTGGATCTTATTATGGTATATTGGGTAATTTAATCAATCCACACGTCAAAGAATACCATGGACAAGAACTTTCAACTCATGCAGCCAATTATGCTAAAAAAAAATTCAATTTAAATATAATAACAGATCAACTTGAGGAATATTTAAAAAAAAATAATAAGTATGATTTAATTATTATGACAGATGTAATTGAGCATTTAGATAATCCATTCGAAGTTCTAACATTAATAGATAAAAATTTAGCTGAAGGAGGCCAATTAATATTATCAACATTTAATTTTGACTCCATATTTTCTAAAATTATGGGTAAAAAATATCCCTGGATTATCCCAATGCATAAATATTATTTTTCGAATACAACAATAAATAATTGTTTAGATAAATCTAATTTAAAATTACTTGATATTCAAAATGATGTAAGATTAATTAGTGTAAAATATCTGTTTCAGAAATTTAATGTAATATTTCCACCATTTAAATTTGTCTCTGATATTTTTCTAAAATTTAAATTTATCAAAAATTTAACAATAAAAATTAATTTATATGATTTAAAAGTTTATTTTTGTAAAAAAAAATGATTGTTTTTATTTCTTTAAACAGATTATTTAATATTTAATAAGAATATAAATTTATATGCACAACCGATCTATTAATAAATTAAGTCACAAACTACAAAGTAAAAAAAATACTAAATTAATAAATTACGATTCACCTTTACTAGAAAAAATCATAAGAGCGCATCCGTTAATTTACATAATAGTTAGATTTTTTATTCGTTATACAAATATTTTTGAAAAAGATTTCGATGGTCTAAAATTATTAAATTTTGATGAAAAAATGAATATTTTAGATGTTGGAGCCAGCGATGGTATAGCTGCTAAGTTTTTCAATAATAATCTTAACACTGGAACTATTTTTTGTTTTGAACCTAATAATGTTTATATAAAAATTTTAAAGAAAATTAATATTAAAAATGTTGTAATAAAACCATTCGCCATTGGAAATCAAAATACTCATACAAATATTATGTATCCTAGATATAAATTTTTTAATAAATTTTATGATATAATTACATACACATTTTATGATATTAAATTTTTGCGTCATTTTTTATTAGATTTTAAATTTAGAAAAAATATTACTATAGCTAAAAAAAAATTACTCATTAAAAAAGTTGATAAATTTAAAAAAAAAATTCATTTAATTAAAATTGATACTAATGGTTTTGAACTTTCTGTTATTAAAAGTTTAATCAGTACTATTAAAAAAGATAAACCAGCATTAATTATTGAAGACAATGTACAGAGAAAAAATATTTATAAGATTTTAAAAAAATATTCTTATAAACCATTTTATTATTCAATAAGTTTAAAAAAATTTACAACAAAAAAAACAAGATATTCATTGAATAAATATTATCTTCAAAGCAATCATTTAAAAAATATATAAATGCAAAGTAAAAATAATAATATTAATTTATGGATTTTTTTTTCAGCATTAATTTTTTTTATTATTAGATGGTATAATCCTTTAGTTAATTTTGATGAAAAAATTGATATTACAATTATTTATGAAAGTGTTAGTGATGGATTTTACTATTTTGCACCATTTAAAGCATTTGCAAATTTTGATCTAAATTATTCATTTGACCCGGTTATTACAAATTTAAACAATGTGACAGGACCAATTGGCGCCTTCTACCTACATTTAATTTTTTATTATTTTTTAGGAGCATGGAGCTTTATTATTTTAGAACTATTTTATCTTCTGATTTTCCTAATTATTTTTTATAAAATTTCTAGATTACTAAGTTTTCATAGAGCTGAGTCACTCCTGATTGCTGTAATCCTGTTTAATATACCTATTGTATTAGAATTTCTTTCACTCTCTAAACTAAATTACTTTAGTGTTATTTACTCTGAATTTTATTCATTTAGATTTCCAAGACCTCTAATCAGTTCTTTATTTTTTTATGCATTTATTTTGTGTATTTTTAGATTATTAAATAAAAGTTTTTTTATTAAGAAAAACTTTATTTTATTAGGTGTTGTATCAGGCTTATCGTTTACATCATTTTTCCATACTTTTGTTTTAGGGCAAATATTTTTAGTTTTTATTGTCATATATACTTTTAAATATGAGACATTTAGTAAGCTAAAAAAAAATTTTAGTTCATTAATTCTTTATTTTTCTTCATTTCTGATTATTTCATTACCATTTATTATTAATATTTTTTTTGCTGATGCGGAATTTTTAGAAAGAATGGGTTTAACCCATTTAAATATAGAGAGAAAATTATTTTTATTTTCTTATCTTTTTAATAAACTCTTTAAGTTTGAGTTTTTATTAATATTATTTTTAAGTTTTTTATTATTAATAATCATTAATTATAAAAAAAATTTGATTAATTATAAGAAATTAAATATTTTTTTTATGATTTTTTATTTATCAATATTATCTCCTTTTATTTTTATATTATTGTCTCCCAAGCATTTTTCACATTTGTTTTTATTTAATAATATAATTATAATAACTGCTTTTTTATTATTTTTTTATACAATACTTTCAATTATAAGATTCTATTTTATTAAAGATATACGTATTAATATTATAAGCAAATTTGCTTTTTTTATTATCCTGATTTCGTTCTTTTGCAATTTTTACCAAACACATCAAAATTATAATATAACTAAATTAAAACCAGTTTCTATTATTGAAAGAAACGAATTTAAAATAATTTCTAACCTTATTAATAATAATAAACTTATTAACATAAATGAAAGCAATCTTCTTACATTTGATAATAAATTTCTAATTTGGGCAATTTTAAATGATGTCAAATATCTTAAGATTCCAAATGCTGTTTTTATACCCAAAAAAAATACTATGATTGAAAATGATTTAATTAATACATTCAAATATCTTGGTCTTTCTAAAAATGATTTTTTTAATTTTATTAAAAATGAAAAATTAAGTTACTGGAGATACAGAAATGAAAATATTAAAAATTTATTTTGGATGAGATATCAGGCAAATTCATTAATAACTCACAAAAATTCAAAAGATTTTAATCCAGAAATATTAGATTTTATCAACAAAAGCTCCCCACTACTTGCTCAACAATTAGTAGTACCTAATAATGAAATTAAACGTTTACTTTTAAAATTTGATAATTTTACCCCATACACAGATGATCCAGATTTAATAATTATTAATAAGAATAATAAAATATTAGCTAGATCATTGATTGATTTAAAAAAATTTTGTAAAAAATTTGACGGAAAATATTTTGTTTATTATCATAAATTTGAATCTAATTTAAATTGTTCACACTAGCTCCACACTAGCTCCACACTAGCTCACACTATCTCACACTATCTGACACTAGCTAGCACTAGTTATGTGGACTATTTAACTTTCCTTAAAATTAAATCACTTTAAAGACTCATCAATTGAAGCAACAAACTATGCCATTTAGAGATAAATTGCACCACAACAAACCAAAAACTATGATAGCTATAGCTTTCTTCATGCTTCATGATACTTGATATCAAATACAGAAGCTTTGATGTATTAATTAGGTTTCTAGAGTCTGTTATGCAGTGTTTAGATAACAAAAAAGAACAATCCTGTCTTCAAGTCTGTTTTTATGTTTGCTCTTGTAATAAATATGACCTCGGCAAGAAAACCGAGGCCACATTTTCTCAGTTTTTGATTTTACGTATAGCTGACAGGGTTTCCTGGCCTGTTATTAGGTAAATCTTTATTTTTGATTTCAGTAACAGCATCTTTTGTAGTGCTGATTTTTACCTCTACTATTTCTTTAAGACGATCGTTATCAACTAATTGTTCTTTACAATAATTAATAACTTTTTCTTTAGCATCTTCAGCAGATTCTGCTTTGATGATTTCTTCTCTAGTGGAAGTTGATTTTTCAATTACGTCAACTTTAACTTTATACATATTAGTCATGTAGCCTCCTTAGAAACTTATAACATGATATACATACTGATCTCAACCTTTAAGATTGATTTTTATTAAGATTTTATTAATTTTTTTACTATTTTGGTAATTTTTATTTTTAAAAAAATATAGTTAAAAAATTTTAAAGAAGATTTTTCTTAACGAATTTCATAAAAATATTACAAAAAATATTTCATTCCCGTTACTCACATTGCTTGTGGTTAAAAGCACAGTTCATGGCAGATGGCTGACCGAACGTCGATTCACAAACTACTACTTCGCTTAATTTATAATAAAAATTAATTTATATTTTGACTCATTTTATTGGGTAGCCATAAGGCAATCTCAGGAAATATAATAATAATAATAACAGCTAAAATCATTAATAAAAAAAG
>Ga0209709_10004337_pt1 | contig 11463 bp, 8 predicted proteins | sample ArcticOcean_MG_C_2_FD_187435 | JGI IMG/M metagenome (GOLD analysis project Ga0209709, IMG submission 187435) | Marine microbial communities from western Arctic Ocean - ArcticOcean_MG_CB4_136 (SPAdes) (version 2) | ecosystem: Environmental > Aquatic > Marine > Oceanic | place: Arctic Ocean... | reverse complement strand
ACTTTTAGAATTAGACAATTATATACAGATGCAGCATCAGCTTATTTGGAAGGATATCAAAAATATCCCAAAAGTAATAAGGCTCCTATAAATTTATTAAAACTTGGTGTATCATTAGTGCAAATAGGAGAAAAAGATCAAGGATGCTTAATGATTGTTGGAGTTGAAAAACAATACCCAAAAGCAAAAAAATCTGTTCTCCAAAAAGCTAAATATGAAGAAAAAAAGTTTGAATGCAAAAAGGAAAATTCATAACATAGCCCTTAATAAAATAGATAATAAAAAAATTTTAAAAGTTTATAGAAAATTTAAATTTTTTATTAAATCTATTATTAAAGAAGAAAGTCAAATTGCAGTAGCCGTATCAGGAGGGCCAGATAGTCTGGCACTTGCATACTTAGCCAAATTTCTATCTATAAGAGAAAAAATAAAAGTGAAATTTTTTATTGTAGATCATAGACTTAGAAAAAACTCACACGACGAAGCTAAAAAAGTTAAATTATTTTTAAAAAAATTTGATATTAATTGTCAAATTTTAGTGTGGAATAACAAAAAACCAAAATCTAATATTCAATCAATCGCTAGAAAAAATAGATACGAACTTTTATTAAATAATTGCAAGAAAGATAATATTAAGTATTTATTAATTGGACATCACATTGACGACTTGTATGAAAATTTTTTTATAAGACTTTTAAGAGGAAGCGGCCTAAAAGGTCTAACATCATTCGGAAAAATTGCAGAAGAAAAAAATAAAAATATTTCAATTTTAAGACCATTAATGAATTATGAAAAAAATGAATTAATATTTATTACAAAAAAAGTTTTTAATTTTCATATAAAGGATCCCTCCAATCAAAACTATGATTTTCAAAGAACAAGAATTAGAAATTTAATTTCTAATTTAAAAAAAGAGGGATACGATATAAAAAAATTGAATTTAACAATCAAAAATTTAAAATCTTCAAATAGTACAATAAATTTTTATGTTGATAGAAATATTAAAAAAAATTCTACTTTTATTAAAAAAAAAAACATTAGTTTTTTAAGTAAAAACTTTTTTCTTCAATCAGATGAAATAGTTTTTAGAAGTATATCATTTATTTTAAAAACTATTAGTTCAAAATACTATTCATCAAGAGGAAAAAGTATTTCCGCTTTAATTTTAAAAATACAAAAAAATAAACTGTATAAAGCAACTCTTGGTGGGTGTTGTATTGAAAAAATCAACGAAACTATCTTAATCAGTAAAGAAAATTAATGCTGACGTCAAATATAGCTGCAAAATGACACTTGTATAGTTACAAAATGACACTTGTTTAATCCATAATAGTTATTATCTTAAACATATGAATTTTAAAAATATTGCAATGTGGGGTGTTATAGTTTTTTTGACTATTGGTTTATATAATATGTTTAAAAATCCCCAAGGATCAATTAGTAAAAAAAACCCAATAATATTTTCTGAATTTTTAACAGAGGTTGATAATGGAAGAGTTGTTAAAGTACAAATCAAAGGAAATAATATTAATGGAATTTTATCTAATGGAAAAAATTTTTCCACATATTCACCTAATGATCCAAACCTTATTGAAAAACTTACTACAAAGGGAGTAAGTATTTCAGCGGCACCTTTAGAAGATGAAATGCCATCTTTACTAGGTATTCTTTTATCGTGGTTCCCTATGTTATTACTAATTGCTGTTTGGATTTTTTTTATGAGACAAATGCAAGGTGGAAAAGGTGGAGCCATGGGGTTTGGAAAATCAAAAGCAAAAATGATGAACGAATTAAAAGGAAAAGTTACTTTTGATGAGGTAGCTGGCATAGAAGAAGCCAAAGAAGAAGTGGAAGAAGTTGTTCAATTTTTAAAAGATCCAAAAAAATTTAGCAGACTTGGTGGAAAAATACCAAGAGGATGTTTATTAGTTGGTCAACCAGGAACAGGTAAGACTTTATTAGCTAGAGCAATAGCTGGAGAAGCAGGAGTTCCATTTTTTACTATATCAGGATCAGATTTTGTTGAAATGTTTGTTGGTGTTGGAGCCTCTAGAGTGAGAGATATGTTTGAGCAAGGAAAAAAACATTCCCCATGTATAATTTTTATAGATGAAATTGATGCAGTAGGTAGAAGTAGAGGAGCTGGTCTTGGAGGTGGAAATGATGAAAGAGAACAAACTTTAAATCAATTATTAGTTGAGATGGATGGTTTTGAAACCAATGAAGGAGTAATAATTATTGCTGCTACAAACAGACCTGATGTATTAGACCCAGCGTTATTGAGGCCAGGCAGGTTTGATAGACAAGTAGTTGTTGGACTTCCAGATATTATTGGAAGAGAAAAAATATTAAAGGTACATGTTAAAAAAATTAAAATGGCACCAGATGTAAATTTAAGAACAATTGCAAGAGGAACTCCTGGTTTTTCAGGAGCAGATCTGGCCAATATAGTTAATGAAGCAGCATTGCTTGCAGCCAGAAAAAATAAAAGAATAGTTACGTTAGTTGAATTTGAAGAAGCTAGAGATAAAGTGATGATGGGTGCTGAAAGAAGATCAATGGTAATGACTGAGGAAGAAAAAACTTTAACAGCATATCATGAAGCAGGACATGCAATTGTAACCATTAATGAAGATGCAGCTCACCCCATCCATAAAGCAACAATTATTCCAAGAGGTAGAGCTTTGGGAATGGTTATGCAATTACCAGAAAGAGATGAATTATCTCAAACAAGAGAACAGCTTCACGCTCAATTATCAATAGCGATGGGTGGAAGAGTAGCTGAAGAATTAATTTTTGGAGATGATAAGGTAACTACTGGAGCCTCAAGTGACATTGAACAAGCAACAAAAAGAGCAAGAGCCATGGTGATGAAAGCTGGTTTAAGTAAAGAGCTAGGACCCATTGCATATGGTGAAAATGAAGAAGAAGTATTTTTGGGGAGATCAGTAGCAAGAACCCAAACCATGTCTGAAGAAACAGCCAGAAAAGTGGACATAGAAATAAAAAAAATTATAGATAAAGCATATGAAAGAGCAAAAAAAGTCTTGACTGAAAAAATTGATGATTTGCACAAATTGGCCAAAGCTCTTTTAACTTATGAGACTCTTAGTGGTGATGAAATTGAAGACTTGATTAACAAAAATGTTTACCCTGCCAATAAAGACGATCTAAAAAATGAAAAAGATGATAAAGGTTCAGCTTTAGGAGCAATGGGCCTTAAGCCAAAAATAGTTCATTAAAAATAATGAAAAAATATTACACGAGGGTGTGTAATTTTTATTATGGTGATATTTCAAAAAAACTAATTAAACAAAAAAAAGCATTAGCATTAAATGGTAATAAAGAAATTTCTTTTGATCAAATAGAAATTTTATCAAGAAATTCAAAAAAAACTATTCACTTTAAAAAAATTAAAACCTTACCCACATTCTTAAAAAATAAAATTAATAAAGATATTAAGATAATATTAAAAAAGAAAAAAAATTTTTCTAATTTTAATTTTAATAAAATTCCCAATATCATGGCAATTTTAAACTTGACGCCTGATAGTTTTTCGGATGGAGGAGTATTTAATAAAAAAAATTTAGGTTATAAACGTGCAATTGAACTTTTTAAATTAGGATCAAAAATAATTGATATTGGTGGTGAGTCTACTAAACCAAGATCTAAAGAAATAAGAGTTAAGGATGAGTGGAACAGAATAAAACTAACTTTAAAAAAAATTAATAAAAAGATACCAATATCAATAGATACTAGAAAATCAGAGATTATGAAAAAGGGGATTAATGAAGGAGCTAAACTAATTAATGATATTTCAGGATTAGGTTTTGATAAACACACGATTGAGATTTTAAAAAAATATAAAACACCATTTGTGATTCATCATATCCAAGGCACGCCGAAAACCATGCAAAAAAAACCAAAATATAAAAATGTATTATTTGATATCTATGATTTTTTTGAAGAGAAAATTAATTATACAAGAATTAATGGAATAAAACACAATAACATTATTCTTGACCCAGGAATAGGTTTTGGAAAAAATTTGAAACATAATATGAACCTAATTAGTAATATTTCTATTTTCCATAGTCTTGGATTTCCTATATTGCTGGGTGTATCTAGGAAAAAGTTTATTAAAGATATTTCTGGTATTAATGATAGCAAATACAGGCTAGGAGGTACAATAAGCTCAACTTTATTTGCTATGATGCAAGGAGTTCAAGTTTTAAGAGTACATGATGTTAACGATGTTATTCAGGGAATTAAAGTGTTTAAAAAATTAATAAAGTACTAATGGCTAAAAAATATTTTGGAACAGATGGAATAAGAGGATTGGTTAACCAAGGAAATATTAATGGGGATATGTTTTTTAAATTTGGTTTGGCCGCTGGAACTTTTTTTAAAAATCAAAAAAAAACAAAACAAATTGCGATTATTGCAAAAGATACAAGACTATCTGGTTATGCATTAGAGCCAGCACTAGTTTCGGGGTTAGCTTCTGCTGGCATGCATGTTTTTACACTTGGACCCTTACCTACAAATGGATTGGCAATGTTAACTAAATCAATGAAAGCAAATATGGGAATTATGATTACAGCATCTCATAATCCTTATTTTGATAACGGATTAAAGTTATTTGGTCCAGATGGATTAAAATTGTCTGATAATATTGAAAAAAAGATTGAAAATTTAATTGATAAAAAAATAGGTATTAAGTTATCCAGACCACAAAAACTTGGAAGAGTTAAAAGATTAGAAAATGGTAATGAAAAATATATTGAAATCATTAAAAAAAACTTCCCAAAAAATTTTAGTTTAAAAGGTCTAAAAATTGTAATCGATTGTGCTAATGGTGCGGGCTATAAATCTGGTCCAAAATTATTAAAATCCTTAAAAGCAAAAGTTATTACAGTAGGCGTTAATCCAAATGGGCTAAATATTAATAAAAAATGTGGATCAACATTTCCAAGAAAAATCCAATCACTAGTAAAAAAACATAAAGCACATATAGGAATTTCATTAGATGGAGATGCAGATAGAGTTATCATGTGTGACGAGAATTGTAATATTATTGATGGGGATCAAATAATAGCTGCAATTGCAAAAAGATGGAAAAATAAAAAAATGTTACGTGGAGGTGTAGTTGGGACATTAATGTCAAATTATGGTTTAGAAAAATTTTTTAAAATAAATAAAATAAAATTTTTAAGATCTAATGTTGGTGATAGATATGTTAAAGAAAAAATGAAAAAAAATAATTTTAATTTAGGTGGAGAACAATCCGGTCACATTATTTTAGGCAAATTTGCTACGACAGGTGATGGTTTGTTAGTTGCTTTAGAAGTTTTATTTTCATTAAGAAAAGGAAAAAAAGCAAGTGAATTTTTAAATGTATTTGATCAAACTCCACAAATTTTAAAAAATATTACAGTAAAAGATAAGAATATAATTAACAACGCTTTTGTAAAAAAAGCAATTAAAATTGCTAAAAGTAAAATTAAAGACCAAGGAAAAATGCTTGTTCGTAAATCAGGCACTGAACCAAAAATTAGGATTATGGGAGAAAGTAAAAATAAAAAATTACTTATTAAGTGTATTAAAATAATTGAAAAAAGCATTAAATAGAGTGGTACCAAAAACAAAAATTTTAATTATTGCAGGATCTGACTCTTCAGGTGGTGCGGGCATACAAGCTGATATTAAAACTATTACAGCGTTAGGTTCTTACGCAATGACAGCAATTACTGCTATTACAGTTCAAAACACAACAGGGGTTTCATCAATAGTTTCAATAAATCCAAAAGAAATTTCAAAACAAATTGAATTTACTTGCGAAGATATAAAACCAGATGCAATAAAAATCGGAATGCTTCATTCATCGAAAGTTATCAATCAAGTTATTCTATCCTTAAATAAAATTAAAATTAAAAAAATAATTTTAGACCCTGTAATGGTTACCAAGAGTGGTGCAAAACTAATAAATGAAAAAGCTATTGAAATATTAAAAAAAAAGTTAATAAAAAAAGTTAGTTTGGTAACTCCAAACATTCCTGAGGCTGAAATATTAACAAATACTAAAATAAAAAACACTGAGGATATGATTTATGCAGCACATGTTTTGATAAAACTTGGTGCAAAGAATGTTTTTATAAAAGGGGGACATATTGATTCTAAAATAGTTGAAAATATTTTTATTAACAAAAATGAAATAAAAATTATTAAAAATAAAAGAATTACAACCAAGAATACACATGGAACAGGATGTACTCTATCAAGTGCTATAGCAACATTTTTTTCATGTGGAAAACCCTTAAAGAAATCTTGTGAGTTAGCGACTAAATATGTTAACCAAGCAATAAGATCTAACCTTAATTATGGTAAAGGCCAAGGTCCAATTAACCATTTAAATTCGATTAAGATAAAAAAAATATTTAAATAATGAAAAACGTAGTAGTTGTAGGCTCACAGTGGGGCGACGAGGGTAAAGGTAAAATAGTAGACTGGCTATCTGATCAGGCAGATATTGTAATCCGTTTTCAAGGTGGACACAATGCTGGGCATACTTTAGTTATTGACGGTATTACATATAAATTAAGATTACTTCCATCTGGAATAGTTAGAAGAGACAAGATATCAATTATAGGAAATGGTGTAGTTGTAGATCCCTGGGCTTTATTAGAAGAAATTGAAGAGATAAAATCAAAAGGAGTAGAAGTAAATACAGATAATTTTATTATTTCAGAATCTGCCACTCTCATATTACCATTTCACAGAGAGATGGATGAAATTAGAGAAGACGCGGCTGGTAAAAGTAAAATTGGAACAACAAGGCGCGGTATTGGTCCAGCATATGAAGATAAAGTTGGAAGAAGATCTATTAGAGTAATGGATCTAAGATCAGAAACTAATTTAGACCATAGATTAGAAACAGTTCTACTTCACCATAATGCAATTAGAAAAGGATTAGGTAAAAAAATATATAAAAAAAATCATCTTAAGGAAGAATTATTAAAGATTGCTCCTGAAATTTTAAAGTATTCCCAACCTGTTTGGCTTAGAATTGATGAATTTAAAAAACAAAAGAAGAAAATATTATTTGAAGGAGCGCAAGGAATTTTACTGGATGTAGACCATGGAACTTATCCATTTGTAACATCATCTAATACGGTTGCCTCAAGTGCAGCAACAGGAACTGGTTGTGGACCCAATTCTATTCATTATGTTTTAGGAATTACAAAAGCTTACACTACAAGAGTTGGTGAAGGGCCCTTTCCAACCGAGTTAACAGATAATATTGGTGAACTGTTAGGAAAAAGAGGTAAAGAATTTGGAACTGTTACAAGCAGAAAAAGAAGATGTGGCTGGTTTGATGGTGTGCTTGTAAGACAAACAATTAAAATATCAGGAATTGATGGTATAGCATTAACTAAATTAGATGTATTAGATGATTTAGATGAAATTAAAATTTGTGTTCAATATGAGTTAGATGGAAAAAAAGTAGATTATCTACCAGCTGCTGTCGAGGATCAACTAAAGATCAAACCTATCTATAAAACATTTGCAGGTTGGAAATCTCCTACTAATGGAATTAAGAATATTAAAGATTTACCTGAAAATGCTAAAAAGTATATATATGCAGTTGAAGATTTTATTGGAGCTAAAATTTCAAGTATCTCAACAAGCCCAGAGAGAGAAGATACAATTTTATTAGAAAATCCTTTTGAAATTTAATTTGCTGGTAGCAAATTTTTTGATTTTGCTGAATTTAGCATATGTTTTTGAAGCTTTTCAAAAGCTTTATTTTCAATTTGTCTAATTCTTTCTCTGCTTATTTTATACTTTTTACTAAGAACTTCCAATGTTGTTTGTTTATCGGTAAGTTTTCTAGCATAAAGTATTTCTTTTTCTCTTTCATTTAATATTTTAAGAGAATTTGTCAACAAACCTTTTCTTTGCTCCATTTCTTCATTTTGTGCAAATTTTAACTCTTGATCTAGTTCTTTATCAACAAGCCAATCTTGCCATTCGTCACCATCTTCTCCTATTGGGGCGTTTAAAGAGTGTTCTTTTCCTGCAAGTCTTCTGTTCATTGATGTTACTTCTTTTTTATGTACATTAAGTTTATTTGCTATTTCTGTAACATGCTCATCTCTTAAATCACCTTCAGAAGTTGGAGCTATTTGATTCTTAATTTTTTTTAGATTAAAAAAAAGTTTCTTTTGTGCGGTTGTAGTTCCAATTTTTACTAAACTCCAAGATCTTAAAACATATTCTTGAATTGCAGCTTTGATCCACCACATCGCATAAGTTGCCAATCTAAAACCTTTTTCTGGTTCAAATTTTTTAACAGCGTGCATTAATCCAATATTGCCTTCAGAGATCATTTCATTTACAGGCAAACCATAACCCTTATAACCCATTGCAATTTTAGCAACTAATCTTAGATGGCTAGTTACAAGTTTTTCTGCTGCCTTGACATTACCTGTTGTCTTCCAATTCTTGGCTAACATATATTCCTCTTCAGCGGCAAGCATTGGAAATTTTTTAATTTTCGCTAAGTAAGCAGATAGACCGCCTTCATTTGAAAGTGCTGGAAGATTATTGTTCATTGTTGTGATCATAATACATGTTTATTTAATCAACTTTAGTAATATTTCAATACTTTATTTGTTAGTATTTCTAAGCAATTTAAGAATATTCTCAAGTTCTTGTGGCAAAATTGAGGAGAAAGTCATTTCTTCGTTAGTTTTAGGGTGAATGAAACCTAAAGTTTTTGCATGAAGGAATTGTCTATCTAACTTATAAATTAAATTTTCTAAATTAGTGTCAATATTTTTTAGTTTTTTGTATTTTTTCTTATATTTTCCGTCACCCATTATACTATTCCCCATATGTGTCATGTGGACTCTAATTTGATGAGTTCTTCCTGTTTCAAGTCTACATTCAACTAAACTTAATGTTGGTGTTTTTTCATTTTCAAAAATTTCTAGAGTTTTATAATTTGTGATTGCTCTTTTTCCTTTAGAGCTACTAACTTCCATCATTTGTCTATTTTTTGAACTTCTTGTTATAAAAGTATCAATCTTACCTGAAGAAGGCCTAAGTTTGCCCCAAATCAATAATTGATAAGCTCTTGTAATTGTATGTTTACTAAATTGATTAGATAAATTTTCATGAGTTTCATTATTTTTTGCTATAATAATTAATCCAGAAGTGTCTTTGTCAATTCTATGTACAATGCCTGGCCGTAGTTCATTGCCAATTGTTGAAAGGGCGTCTTTATTGTAATGTATTAAAGCATTTACAATCGTCTGATCATAATTACCAGCTCCAGGGTGCATAATGATACCAGCAGGCTTGTTTATTATTAACAAGTCTTCATCTTCATGAACTATTTCCAATTTAAAATCATATGGTTTTAAAGAAGTTTCTTCAGGTTTTGGAATTTGAAGAACCACTCTATCCCCTACAGATATTTTTTTTGATGGGCTATTAATTATTTCATTATTTAATTTTAATTTTTCTTTTAGAATTAAATTTTTAATTCTAGTTCTACTAATTAGCGTTTCTCTTTTATTAATAAAAACATCAACTCTAAGATTGTTTTCATCTGACTTAACTATTAAATTAATGTTTTTTTCCATAAAATGTAATATTAATACTAAATGCGCTGCTAGCTCAACTGGATAGAGCACCAGATTTCAAATCACAAGCGCCAAAATAAAACACTCGAATTAATAAGATAGCACAACAGTAATAGCTTACCAGTAAAAAAACTTTTATTCGGGAACTCTAAAGGAACTCCATGAGTATCTTTTTAGACTCAAATTTGTATAGGATGTTGCATTTTAAAACTTATAAATAATACATGCACTGCGAGTCTTTTCTCTAGTTAAATAACAATTCTTACACACAAAATTTCGACCATAGAAGCACGCACAGCTGCAACAAAGTTAAGCAAGTACAATAGGGAGATTCAAAATGCATTCGATCATGAATCAGGAATCATCTATGGAGTCGCTAGCCATATATCTCACACAGTTTAAAATTGGCCAAGTCTATCCGCGGTGGAATAACTATGTGTTGCTTGAGCAACGCAACTCACGATGCTAACGCATCGTTCGTTTCACTCTCTTCGATCTTACGATCGGAGTTAACACCAGTTAACAATTTAAATAGATAGATAAAAAAGTATGACCCTAAACGGATCTCAAATTTGAAAGTTAAAAGATACCCCATATCCTTTTATTCAAATAGGGATCTTAATAGTTCTACCAATATAGCTTGTTTCAGACGGTTAAAGCTGCTGAAAACGTTTTTTATTTTAAGAGGTTAACTAGAAAAATTACGAAAAAATTACAAGATTTAGCCTCTATTATCTTATATAAAATAACTTACGTGATAAGCACTGCTAGCTCAACTGGATAGAGTGTCGGATTTCGAATCCGAAGGTTCTAGGTTCGACTCCTAGGCGGTGCACGTAAAAATTTTAAATTTTTTATTGGAGAACCCAAGGACCAAAGAACTAATTGAACACCAGAACTTTGATCCTAGAATATAACTAAAGTACCAAGATTATAGCATCGGGCGACAGGGATTTTTTGGCCTATGCATAAACAAAATATTTACAAAAAAAGGGCTTATTAAAAGGTCAAAATTTTCCAGTGGCTGAGTATATGACTAATAATGGTTTCTATATACCTAGTGGGGTGGGTTTGAAAAAATCTGAAATGGTTAAAATTTGTGAATGTATAAATAAAATTTTATAGTTTATTTCCATTTTTTTTTATAATCCAAAAAATCTTCAATAATCGAGAGATAGGTTGTTTTAAAATTTTCAAAAGAACACCTGGATTTATAAAATTTAAAAGCATTCTCTGTAATTTGATTAATTTCATCATCTTTAAGATTGGTTATTTTTTTATAAAATTCGTCTGGTTCATCAATGTTAATAGTAATTAAATTTTTAGATAATTCTTTTTCATGAACAAGATGTTCACTATAAAAAATCATTTTTTTAAAATAGAAAGACTCATACAGTGGTAAATTAGTTGGACCACCTGTTGTAGGCATAGCTACAAAATGAGAATATAAATATAAAGAAATAAGCTCTAGGTCACTTACTTGAGGTAATATTATACAAAAACTTTTTAATGAATATTTATTTATTTCATTTTTTATATAATTTAAATTTCCACTATCACCACCACATAGTACAAAAATATAATCTTTATTTTCTTTATTTTTAAATATTTTAGCTGCTTCAATTAAATATTTGTGATTTTTGTGTGCCCAGAATGTAGCTGGATATAAAATTATTTTTTTATTAGGAAGCTTAAATTCACCAAATAATTTTTTAAAATTATTATTTTTTTTTACATTTTCATATAATTGTGGCAAGTAAGGTATGAAGGGCTGCACTATTAATTTATTTTCATCACATTTATAAATATTGAT
>Ga0209709_10004336_pt1 | contig 11464 bp, 10 predicted proteins | sample ArcticOcean_MG_C_2_FD_187435 | JGI IMG/M metagenome (GOLD analysis project Ga0209709, IMG submission 187435) | Marine microbial communities from western Arctic Ocean - ArcticOcean_MG_CB4_136 (SPAdes) (version 2) | ecosystem: Environmental > Aquatic > Marine > Oceanic | place: Arctic Ocean... | reverse complement strand
TTACTTTAGGAGCTTACTCGGGTGCAATACCAGGTAAATCAAATTTACGACCTAGATTAAAAAGACCTGTGGGAGATAGAATTTTTTTTGCTGGAGAAGCAACTGCTGGAGCATATGCAACAGTTCATGGTGCTAATAGAAGTGGAATAAGAGCTGCTACTGATGTTTTTATATCAGATGCTTTAGATTGAATTGAAAATCTATAGGATTTTATAGGATAAACTAGATCATAGACTAGATCATTTGGAGATAAAACAGGATTTAAGGTTGTATGAATAAAGAAAACGCAAGTAAACTGTGGAAAATAATACAGGAAGCTGGCGATTATTTACAAGATCAACTACCAAATCACCCTAATCACCCCAAGGGAAGAAACTCTTACGCGCACGTTGCTTTGTGTGTCAGAGAAAAATTTAATGCTAGTTATAAAGATATTCCTGATGAAAATTTTGATGAAGTATTAAATTATATTAATTTTCTAAAAGAAAACCCGAGCTAATTTATCTTTTTATTGTTTTGGAAAATAATCTTTCAATTGACCTTCTCTATAAACATCTGCTGTACAGCAATGAAGTCCCCCACCAAAAGCATAAGCATCTCTCATTTCAACTGGTATCACTTCCATGCCTAACTTATCTAACTGTTCTGCTTGATATACTTCACTTTTTTCAACACACACTGTTTTTGAATCTAACACTAAAACATTCATAGATAGCCAAGTGGATGAATAACATAATGGTGGTGGTTCATTATGAGCAGGCTGAGCAGAATCAATTATTTCCCAACCATTATTTTCAAATAGCTTTCTTTGTTCTTTGGGAAGTTTTCTTTGAGGATTATTAATAATTAAACCTTCTTTAATAGGAGTAAATGTTGCATCGATATGAATTGGATAAGGGTCGCCTGGAAAATTAACTGCGTGAACTCTGTGGTCTTTATAATGTCTTTTAAGCCAATCAATTCCTTTTAAATTTGTTGTAAAACCGTGTTGCACTACCAAATCTCTACCAAATCTCAAAACATCCGCAGCATCAAATAACGGTTCTTCCTCTGTAGTTACAAAAAATTTATCTTCTGTCCACTCGAGTCTTTTTGGAATTCCAATTTTATCTGACAAATAATCTTTTCTATAATCTACGTCTGTTAATCTTGGTTTTGGAGCAGATTCATGTCTCATATTTGGATCTTCATCATAATATTTTTTTAATAGTGGCCTGTAACATAAGTATTCAAACCATCTGCACCTATAACTCATTGTTGCTTCCAAAATTTCATTACCAACAGTAAGTAAAACGTCTCTTGGTGGCATACACCCAAACATCGTGTCTGCTTGCCAATCTGGTGTTGATGTTTTTTGATTAAAATCAATTGGGTTTGGTCTATCTACCTTGATACCTCTTTTAATTAACATGTTGGAAAAATCATCTAACAATTGATTTGCTTTATCAACCGTGTCTTTTGTTCTTGGTCCAAACTGACCACGCATATCAGAGTCTTCTGGAACTTTTGCATCTAAAGCTGGTTCTGGTGCAGGGATACAGGTGCCATCAGCCTTGCCGACAATTACATGTTTTAAAGGATCCCATTCATTCCAACTACTAACTATAGTTTTTTTTTCATTCATAAATTATGATTTAATAACATTGTGTTCTGGACCAAAAGGAAACTTAGTAATATTTTCTGCACTATTTTTACCAATAACTAAAATATCATGTTCTCTGTATCCTCCCTCACCTGGTTTTCCTTCTGGTATCATTATCATTGGCTCCATAGAAACAACCATATTTTCTTCTAATATTTTATTAATATCTTCTCTTAATTCTAGCTCAGATTCTCTTCCATAAAAATGTGATAGCATTCCAAATGAGTGACCATAACCAAATGTTCTATATTGAAGGTAACCAAGCTGGGCAAACAGATCATTTAACTCATGACATATGTCTGAGCATTTAACTCCTGGTTTAATCAATTCTAGTCCTCTTTTGTGAACTTTAATATTTGCTTCCCAAGCTTTTAAAGAAGCATCATCAATTTCATCTAAAAAAAGAGTTCTTTCTAATGCTGTGTAATATCCTGAAATCATAGGAAAAGTGTTTAGAGAAAGAATATCTCCAGAGCAAAGCTTTCTGGAGGTTTTAGGATTATGAGCACCATCAGTATTTATTCCAGATTGAAACCAAACCCAAGTATCCATATATTCTGCTTCAGGATAACTTTTTGCAATTTCACGTTCCATTCTATCTCTTCCAGCTATTGCAATTTCAAGCTCACTTTCTCCAACACTAATATTTTGTAATATTTCTTCGCCACCAATGTCTGCTATTCTTGCGCCATTCTTAATTATTTCAATTTCTTCATTAGATTTAATCATTCGAAGGTTCATTAAGTTTTTTGATACATCGCTAAATACTGAGAAAGTAAATATGGATGTTAATTTTTTCTTTATTTCTAAAGTTACATGATCATTTTCAATACCAATGTTTTTAGGTGGTTCATCTCTTCCTATTATTGAAACAATAGCTTTTAAAAAATTATCTCTTTTCCAGTCTGTAAAAATTACATTATTTGTATAAGAACGTCTCCACGGTTGACTAGCATCTATGTTGGCAGAAATAGTAGAAATCTTATTTTCAGTTATTATGCATCCATAAGGTCTACCAAATGAGCAATAAATAAAGCCCGTGTAATAAGCTATATTGTGCATTGATGTAAGAATAATCATATCAAGTTTATTTTTACTCATTACTTTTCTTAAATTACTTAACCTTGTATGATATTCTTTATCTGTAAATGGTAGTTTCGCCTTCTCACCATTCTTTAATGAAAAAAAGTCTGGTCTTTCCATAATGTTTTAGCTTAAACCTATAAATCTTCTATTTTTTTTTATTATTAAGCTATAATAAATAATTGCAACAAAAATTAAGAAGCCACCAATTATAGTATTATTAGATGGAATTTCATTAATTCCTAATATTGGTATCCACACCCAAAAAATTCCTCCTATAACTTCCAACAAAGATAACAACGTAAGTTCAGCCGCAGGTATAAATTTTGAACCAATAGAATATAAAATTAAACCCAAACAAACAAAAGTACCATGAAGAGCAAATAAACTTGAATTTTTACTACTTGATAAAAAATTAAAATCATTACTAATAATAATAACAGCAGAAAACAAACAGCAAAAAAGACCTGCAAAAGCAACAGTAGTAAATTTTGGAGTTTCTTTTCTCCATCTTAACGTAACTGAAAAAATAGAAAAGCCGACAGAAGAAGTTAAACCAAAAAGCAGTCCAGTGATCGACCCTATAACAACACTTTCAAATGACATAACACCAACTCCAGATGTGGCTATTATGATTGCCATCCAAACATTAATTGATATTTTTTCCTTCAAAAATAAAAAACCTAATAAAGCTGTAATAAAGGGCATAGCAGCCAAACATAATAAAGTAACTGCTGCTGTTGTATTTGTAATTGACCAAATAAAAGTCATCATCGCTGTTCCAAGACCAACACCACCTATTATTCCTGAAATTCCTATATTAAAATAATTTTTATAAAATTTTTTTCCTTCTTCTAAAAATAAATAAATATTTATAAGAACAAATATTACTAAACCCCTGGTAAAAAGATATTGCCATGGAACTAAGTTGGGTTGGTCAATGTGACGAACCACATATGGTCCTAAAGACCATATTATTCCTGCTAATATTACTATAGGAACTGCATTTTTTTCATTTTTAAGATTTCCCATTTAGCTGTTTTTAATCTTTAATAATCACTACTACAATAAAAATGACAGGTTAATAAAAAATATTTTTATTTGGTCCTATGGGAGAATGACATTCAATTAACTGGCCTTTTTTAAATATTGATTGACCTGCTTTAAAAACTCCCCATACATTAGATGTAATAAATGATTTAATTCGAAAAGATTCTTGTCCATTTAATACCTCAATCTCCAGATTTCCATCGCTAGTTGAGGTAAGTTTTCCTTTTAAGAATCTTGTAAAATCTTTCTTTTTTTTAAATTTATTTTTTAATTTAGCCTTAAATGTTTTTTCACTCTTAACACCAAGAATATTGAGAAGATAAGGGTAAACAAAAAACCTAAAGCAAGCAGCAGAAGAAATAGGATTTCCAGGAAGACCAAATATTGCCTTTTCAACTTTTTTAAATTTAGCAAATAATACTGGTTTGCCAGGTCTAATTGATACTCCTTTAAAAAAATTAGATAAATTAAATTGTTTAACTACTGAAGGAACAAAGTCATGTTTTCCCGCAGAAACAGCACCAGAGGTAATTATTATGTCTATCTTTGATTTAATGTTTTTAACTATTTGTTTCTTAAAAAATTTTTCATCTTTGTCTCTTAAAATTCCACCATCTATATAATTAAATAAAAAATTACTTGATAAAGATTTTATATAATGACTATTGGAATTTCTAACTTTCCAATTAGCAATATTTTTATTATTAGAAATTTCATTTCCAGTTGAAAAAAATAAGACATTAGGTTTTTTTTTAACTTTAATATTTTTAACACCTAGTGTTTTAAAAGCTAAGATATGAGACGATTGAATTATAGTTCCTTTTTTAATTATCAAATCTTTTTTTTTATAGTCAGAGCCAGCATATCTTATGTGTTGGTTTTTTTTTATTTTTTTATCAATTACGATATATTTTTTGTTTTTATTATTTGAAAAAAAAACGATTTTTTCTATAGGGATAATGGTATCAAAAAACTTTGGTATAAGTGCACCCGTCATCACTTCAACAGTTTCAAATTTTTTTATTCTATTTAGTTTAGGATTATCACCTGCTGATATTGTTTTCAAAATTTTAAATTGTTTTTGTTTTTTTTTATTTAGTTTATTTGTTTCTTTAGAATTAATGGCAAAACCATCAAAGGCAGCATTGGTGCCTGCAGGATAATTTACTGATGAATAAATATCTAATGTATTAATTCTTTTTAAGGATTTTGATGAGTCAATTAATTCATCTTTAATTTTTATCTTGGCTTTTATTAAAATATTTTTTGCTTTTTTATAATTAATCATTTTTATATTTTTTTAAGATGTTTTGTGCTTCCTTAAGATCTTTTATAGTATTTATATTAAAAAATGGATCAAATTTTTTTATTTTTACATCAATTGTTTTTACTCCTATTTTATTTGCCCATTCTTCAATTTTTCTAAAATTATTTTTTATTAAGTCGTTTTCTAATGTTTCCAATAAATCAATTGACCATAAACCAAATATATTGTGTCTCTTATTATTTGATTTAACAAAATATAAAGAACATTCATTTAATTTAATTTTTTTTTTATATTCATCGATAATTGATGTATCAAAAAAAGGTGTGTCAGAAGGAAAAGTTGCAATCCATTTATATTGTTTTTGTTTTTCTTTAATCCATTTCATTGAGCTTAGAACGCCTGCCAATGGACCAAGATTATTGAGGTAATCTGGAATTATAGTTTCATTTTTTCGTTTTTTTATTTTCAAAGAATGGCTCGATACAATCAATGTTTCGTCAAATTTATTGCTAATTTTAGACAAAACGTGTTCCAACAATGTCTTATCTCCAAGTTTTGCTTGATTTTTATCTTCACCAAATCTCTTCGACTTTCCCCCTGCTAGTACAACAGCTAAAATATTGTTATCATTCATAAATCAAAATATAAAACATTAATCTCTTAATTAAAGAATTATAATGGATTTAAGAATACTAGAAATTGCATCTAATACAGTAAATCACAAAGTGGTTAAAAACTACACTCATCAATCAAAGAATAAAAACCCCATATGCGGCGATGAAATGGAAATTAGCTTGATAGTTCAAGATAATATAATTAAAGATATGGGATACCAGTGCAGATCATGTGTTTACTGCCAAGCATCTGTAAGTATGTTATCTCAAAAAATTAAAAATGAAAAACTTAGTGAAATAAAATCTCTTACCAGCTCAGTGGAAAGTTTATTTAATGAAACTGAAGTTAAAATTGATACCAAATGGAAAATTTTTAAGGAAATAATAAATAAAGATAATATTTCAAGAAAAGAATGTCTTTTGCTTCCGTTTAAAACAATATCAAAAGCTTTAAAATTTTAGTTATGATTAAAATTACTAAACAAAAGTTATTAAAGGCATCTATAGCAGCTATTTTTTCTACAATAACTATTGGGTGTCTTACATTGTTAACTTACAAAACAACTTTTGGAATATTTTTGGCAGCTTCATTTGGTTCATCTATGGTTTTGCTATATGGATTCCCTGAAAGTCCGTTTGCTCAACCTAAGAATATATTCTGTGGACACTTTATAACTACGCTTATTGGAATTTTATTTATAAATTATATTTCCTTACCAATATTTATAAATATAGCCTTGGCTGTTGGTGTTGGAATTTTTTTTATGATTATTTTGGATGTTGTACATCCACCAGCAGGAGGAAATCCTATTATAGTTATTATTGGAGGTGTTTCTTATGAATACTTAATTAATCCTATGATTTTTGGCTGTCTAATAATTTTGCTATTTGGGATAATTTTGAATAAATTTATTTTAAAAAAAAATTATCCATTAAAGTAATTAAAATGAATTCAAAATATAAAATCTTAAATTATAAATCTCAAAATACTAGTGAGATTGAAGATTTAATTTCTATTGAAGAGCCTCTTGAAATTTCTATTGAGTTTAAACAAAATGATACTTTTAATAAAAAAACTATTTCTGTAACAATGAGAACTCCAGGTAATGATAGTGACTTAGTCAGGGGTTTTCTTTTTAACGAAAGAATTATTGAAGATATTAAACATATAGAAAAAATAGAAAGTATTGGTGAAAAAGTTGGTCAATATAAACTTCAAAATAAGATTCTTGTTACACTAAATAATTCTGAAAATGTAGATATTGATAAGATCAAAAGAAACTTCTTAACAAACTCGTCTTGTGGCGTTTGTGGAAAAACTTCATTAGACTCTTTGGAAATAATTAAAAATGATAAAGTTATAAAATCTTTACCCAAAATTTCCCATGAACTAATAATGCAATCACCTTCTTTACTTAGAAAAAATCAATCTGAATTTTTTAAAACAGGTGGAATACATGCTAGTGGTTTATTTTCAAATGATGGTAATCTTGTTGCTATAAGAGAAGATGTTGGAAGACACAATGCTTTAGACAAACTGATAGGTCATTCGCTTAATAAAAAAATATTAAACCCAAAGTCACAATTTATTGCATGTTCGGGAAGGCTTAATTTTGAACTAGTTCAGAAAGTATTAATGGCTAATATAGGCATTTTAATTGGTGTTGGTGCGCCAACTAGTCTCGCTATCGATTTGGCTAACAAGTTTGACATAACATTGGTAGGTTTTGTAAAAGAGAGTAGTTTTAATATTTATAGTAATAAAGATAGAATTATAATAAAAAATTAAAAAATTTAATAGGGTAAATTGTGTCAAAAAATATCAGTAACTTATCAGGAAGAATTGGTTTGAAAAAAAACCTGTTTGAAAAAATTTCAAAAAGATCATTAAATTCTAAAGATTCAAGTGGAATTAAAGAAATAGCTAATGAATATAACATGGGTGTATCCACTATTCATGGTGCTGAAAGTTTTTATGAATTTTTAAGACCTGCTCATAGAGAGAAGAAAGCATTTGTTTGCAATGGAAGTGCTTGTATGTGTGCCGGAACACAAGAACCTTTGAAAAAAAAATTACAAGAAAAATTAGGTGATAATAAAGTTGGCGAAATGTTTTGCCTTGGTCACTGCTATGAAAACCATGCATTTCATTATGAGGGAGAAAACTACGCGGGCAAAGATATTAATAAAATAGATAAAATAATTGCAGGTGAGAGTATCAAGCAAGATAAATTTTTTTCTAAAAGTTTTGCTTCTACAAGTTTTTTAATGGATGATAAATTTTCAAACTTAGAACAATTTAAAGAATTGTTAAAAAAATTTATTAATACTGATAAAAAAGAAATAATTACATCCTTATTAGACTCTAATCTTACCGGAAGAGGCGGTGCTGGATTTCCCACAGGAATGAAATGGGATTTTTGTAGAAAAGCGGAATCTGAAAAAAAATATGTAATCTGTAATGCCGACGAAGGTGACTCAGGTGCATTCTCTGATAGATATTTATTAGAAGATCAACCTTTAAAAGTTTTATTTGGTATGATTATTTGTGGATATGTGATTGGAGGCGATGAGGGTGTTTTGTATATTAGGGGTGAATATCCAAAATCTATTGAAGCAATAAATGGATCTATCAATTCTTTAAAAGAATCTGGGTTACTTGGAAAGGATATTTTGGGAACAAAATTTTCTTTTGATTTAAATATATGTATTGGACAAGGTGCTTACATTTGTGGAGAAGAAACTGCATTGATTGCATCTATCGAAGGAAGAAGAGCTGAAGTAGATGTAAGACCTCCTTTTCCTGTTACAGAAGGATTATATAAAAAACCAACAGTTGTTAACAATGTAGAATCTTTAGCGGCTGCTACTGGTATACTTATTAATGGTGCTGATAAATTTTCTGCAATTGGAAATAAAAAATCTGCTGGAACAAAATTAGTTTGCTTAGATAGTTTTTTTAACAATCCTGGTGTTTATGAAGTTGAAATGGGAACGCCCATGAAAAAAGTTTTAAATGAAATTGGTGGAGGGTTCAAAGAACCTGTTAAAGCATTACAAGTCGGTGGACCATTAGGAGGCGTTATTCCAATTGAAGAAGTTGAAAAATTAAACTTAGACTTTCAAGAATTTACTGCTGCTGGTTTTATGTTGGGACACGCAAGTATAGTAAGTATTCCAAAAGACTTTCCTATGGTTGAATATATTCATCATTTATTTGAATTTTCTGCTGAAGAATCATGTGGAAAATGCTTTCCTGGTAGACTTGGTTCTTACAGGGGTAAAGAAATGTTTGATCAGGTAAAAAATAAAACAGCTAAAATCCCTTTAAAATTGCTAAACGAGTTACTTGTCACAATGCAAAAAGGCTGTTTGTGTGCATTATGTGGAGCAATACCTACACCAATAATAAATATATTAAAATATTTTGGTGATGAAATGAAAAATGATATGGTGAAAGATAATTAATGAGTTCCGAAAAAAGAAAAATTGCTTACATAGATGGTAAACCATATGAAATTGGTCCAAACCATACTTCTGTTTTAAAATTTGTAAAAAGCTACTTTGGAGAAAAAAAGGTTCCTACGTTATGTGATGATCCAAATTTAGCACCCTATGGAGCTTGTAGAGTTTGTTCTGTTGAAGTTGCTTTAGTTAAAGATGGACCAACTAAAGTGGTAGCTTCATGTCACACACCAGTTAGCGAGAACCAATATATTTTTACAAATAATGAGAATTTAACAGAGTTAAGAAAAAATATTGTTGAGCTAGTTTTAAGTGACCACCCAATGGAATGTGATACTTGTGAAGTTAATAATAATTGCGAACTTCAAGATGTTGCTAATGATTTAGGTATATCAGATCACAGATATAATAGTCCAAAACAACATAAGGGAATTCCAAAAGACACCTCACATGAATATATGAGAATGAATTTAGATAATTGTATTAATTGTGGAAGATGTGTAAGAGCATGTGATGAAATTCAAGGATCATTTGTTTTAACAATGAGTGGTAGAGGATTTCAATCTAAAATCACAACAGATAACGATGCGTTGTTTGGAGATTCATCTTGTGTATCCTGTGGTGCTTGTGCACACACATGTCCAACAGATGCTATCTCAGATGTGTTTCAATCAAAATCTGTTGCCGTAGATGAAAAAGTAAGAACAACTTGTTCTTATTGTGGTGTTGGTTGTAACTTAGAAGCATCAATTAAAAATAACAAAGTCGTTGCAATAAGCACACCAAAAGAAACCGAAGTAAATGCAGGTCACACTTGTATTAAAGGAAGATATGCATTTGGGTTTTATGACCATCCAGATCGATTAAAAACTCCGTTAATAAAAAGAAATGGAAAATTTGAAGAAGCTTCTTGGGATGAGGCTTATAGTTTTATTAAAAAAGAATTAAATAGAATAACTAAAGAAAGTGGTCCTGATGCTGTTGCTGGTATTTCTTCGGCAAGATGTACTAATGAAGAAAATTATATTTTTCAAAAAATGATTAGAGCTGCAATTGGAACTAACAATATAGATTGTTGTGCAAGAATTTGCCACTCACCTACTGCTTGGGGAATGCAGCAAACTTTTGGTACTGGAGCAGCCACAAATTCGACAGAAGATATTTATCATGCAGATTTATTTTTGGTAATTGGGGCAAACCCAACAAATGCTCACCCAGTAACAGGTGCTAAAATTAAACAACAAGTAATGAAAGGAAAAAAATTAATTGTATTAGACCCTATAACTACAGAGCTTGCTCAACTTGCAGATTATCACATTAAACTTAGACCGGGAACAAACGTAGCGATATTAAATATGATGCTACATTTTATTATAAAATCTAAGCTTTATAATAATGATTTTGTTAGAGATAGAACCGAAGGTTTTGAAAACTTCCTTAAAGAGATTGAAAGACAAGATGTTGATCATTTAGCTAAGGTTGCTGGTGTAGACAAGCAGCTAGTTAAGGAAGCAGCAATTGCGTATGCTACTGCTAAAAATTCAATGGAATTTCACGGTTTAGGAGTTACAGAACAAGAGCAAGGCTCTAAAACTGTAATGTTAATTGCTGATCTTGCGATGATCACAGGTAATATTGGAAGAAAAGGTGTTGGGGTTAATCCTTTAAGAGGACAAAATAATGTTCAAGGAGCAGCTGATATGGGATGCCAACCTCATCAAGGTGCTGGATATTTTGAGGTAGGTGATAAAAAAAATCAAAACTTTTATACTGAAAAATATGGTGTGGTTCATCCAACCAGAGCTGGCTTAAAAATTCCTGAAATGTTTGAAAATGCAATAAATAAAAAACTTAAAGCTGTGTGGATCATTGGGGAAGATATTGTACAAACGGATCCAAATAGCGCTCATGTAGTTGAAGCCATGAATTCTCTTGAATTGCTAGTAGTACAAGAAATTTTCATGAGTGAAACAGCAAAACTTGCAACCGTTGTATTACCCGGAACAACATTTTTAGAAAAAGATGGAACATTTACAAACACAGAAAGAAGAATTCAAAGAGTAAACAGAGCTGTTCCACCCTTACCAGGAACTAAACCTGATGGCCTTATTGTAACAGACATGATGCAAAAATTAGGTTTCAACCAACCAACTTATGATGCTGATCAAGTATTAGCAGAAATAGCAGATGTAGTTCCATTCTTTAAAGGTGTAACGAGAGAAAGATTGGGTAAAATGGGATTACAATGGCCAGTACAAGAAGATGGAACTGATACACAAATTTTACATAAAGAAACTTTCAAACTTGGAAAAGGTAGACTTAAAAATTTTGACTGGAAGGAAT
>Ga0209709_10004334_pt1 | contig 11468 bp, 12 predicted proteins | sample ArcticOcean_MG_C_2_FD_187435 | JGI IMG/M metagenome (GOLD analysis project Ga0209709, IMG submission 187435) | Marine microbial communities from western Arctic Ocean - ArcticOcean_MG_CB4_136 (SPAdes) (version 2) | ecosystem: Environmental > Aquatic > Marine > Oceanic | place: Arctic Ocean... | reverse complement strand
ATTATTGATTTTGATGTGCATCATGGTAATGGCACTCAAAATATTTTTTATGATAATGAAAAAGTTCTATATATTTCTACTCATCAATACCCTTATTACCCAGGGTCGGGTACTAATGATGAAAAAGGAAAACATAACAATATATTAAATATCCCTTTACCAGCAGGAACAACCTCGCAAGAATATTTAAATGCCTATGAATTTGTACTTAAAAAAATTAAAGAATTTAGACCTGAATTTATCTTACTTTCTGCAGGGTTTGATGCCCATAAAGATGATCCATTAGCACAATTTCAATTAGAATCAAAAGACTTTTATAGCATTACCAAAAAAACACTGGAGCTATCAAAACAATATTGTGACGGGAAAGTAGTATCAATTTTAGAAGGTGGATACGATCTATTAGCACTTCAAGAAAGTACTGAGATGCATGTAAAAGCCCTACTAGAATTTAATTGATAATTTCTCAATACGCATTAAAGCATTCACAATGAAACTTTATAGAATTAAAAAATCTGACATCGATAAAAAAGGTCGTGGCCTATATGCTACAAATAATATTAAAGAAGGCACTAGAATTATTGATTATGTTGGTAAAATTATTACTAAGAAACAAACAGAAGAGACTGAAAAATTTGATAATGCAAAACCTATCTACTTATTTAATTTAAATAAGAAGTATGACATGGACGGAGATGTTTCTTGGAACACTGCACGTTTAATAAATCACTCTTGTTCTAATAACTGTGATTATAATGGAACAGGTTTAAAGTTATGGGTGATTGCTATAAAGAATATTAAAAAAGGTGAAGAAATAACGGCCGATTATGGTTTTGGTTATGATGAAAACTATAAACAATTCCCATGCAAATGTCGTTCTAAAAACTGTTGTGGCTATATTGTTCGATCTGAATCAAGATGGAGAATTAATAAAAAATTCAGTATTGGTCGACAAAAATCTAATAAATAACTTTTTCCAAATACAACCCTTCAGCTGGTGCAGGAGGAGCACAAAGTATTCTTTTTTTTGATTTAAGAATAGAATCAAACTTTTTTAAATCCCATCTTTTTTCAGCTAAATATTTTAAGCAACCAACCATTGATCTAACTTGTTGCTGTAAAAATGATTGAGATTTAAATTGTATTTCAATTCTTCCTTTAATTGATTTTATTTTAATTGATTTCATAGTTCTAATTGGACTTTTAGCATTACAACTTGAGGATCTAAATGTTGAAAAATCTTTAGTACCTAGAAGTTTTTTTGCACCCTCTTTCATTAAAGTAACATCTAAGTCTTTAATTATATGCCACCCTCTTCCTTTTTCTATAGAAGGTCTACTCAATCGATTAAAAATTACATACTTATAAGTCCTTTGCTTTGCAGAAAACCTTGCATGAAAATTATTATTTTTCTTTTTAACACTTGTGATTGAAACATCCATCTTATTGACAAAATGATTTGATGACTTTAAAAATTTATCTAAATTTTGAATTTTGTTTTTACATTCAAAATGTGCTGATTGTTCAATAGCATGAACACCTGAGTCTGTTCTTCCAGATCCAATTAATAATATTTTTTCTTTTAAAAGTTTAGATAGTTTTGTTTGAATTAATTTTTGAATCGAATTTCCTTTAGATTGAATTTGCCAACCGATGAAATTTGTTCCGACATATTCAATTAAAATGTGGTATCTATACATTATTCAAGTTTGAACCTTTTTTGATCTGCGATCCAAGCATAAATTCATTGATATTTTGAGGTCTTTTTCCTTGTCTTTGAATTTCTAAGATTTTTATTGATTTTTTATTGCCACAACTAATTTCTAAATAGTTGTCTAATACCTCTCCAATTTCACCACTACCAAGAGCTAAACTTGCCTTTAAAATTTTATATCTTTCACCATTAAAAGTAAAAAAAGCACCAGGACTTTGATATAATCCATTTATTTTACCAATAATATTTTCTGCAGCTTCATTCCACTTTATTTGACCTTCATTTTTTTCAATTTTTGCCGCATAACTTGCTTCATTGTGATTTTGTTCTTTAAACTTAATTTTATCATCTAAAATCTCATCAATATTATCTAATATTTTTTCTGCTGCTAATGAAGAAAGCTTTTCAGATATTGTTTCTGAATTATCATCAGCCATAATTTTTATTTTATAAGAATTACAAATAGGTCCAGTGTCTAATTTTTCTCTTATTCTCATAATGCTAACACCTGTTTCTTTCTCTAAGTTCATTATCGATCTTTGAATAGGTGCTGCTCCTCTCCATTTTGGAAGGAGTGAAGCATGAATGTTGATAAAACCTTTTTTAACTAAACTTAAATATTCCTTTGGTATGATTTGTCCGTAAGCGACTACAATTGCTATATCGGCGTCTAATTCTTTTAAATAATTATAATCTTCTTTGTTGTACTTTAATGAGTTTGGTGTTCTGTATTCTATCTTTAAAGTTTCTGAGATTCCTTGAATAGGAGATTTATTAATTTTTTGGCCTCGTTGTGATTTTTGTGGTGGTTGTGTATATACGACTGATACTTGGTATCCATTTTGGTATAATGATTTTAAAATTGGCACGGCAAATAATGGTGTACCCATAAAGACAATTTTTTTTAACATTTATTAAAGAACTTCTCTACTATGCTTATTTTTGGAGAGTTTTTTTATGATCATTGTTTTTTTTAATTTTGATAAATAATCAATAAATAAAATTCCTTCTAGGTGATCCATCTCATGCTGAATGCATGTTGCCAGTAAACCATCTGCTTTTAAAAGCTGTTTTTTCCCATCGTAATCTAAATATTCGACTTCACATGCATTAGGTCTTTCTATTTCTGCAAATTGATCTGGTACAGACAGACATCCTTCTTCATAAGTTGCTTTATTGGGATTCTTTTTTTTAATAACAGGATTAACAAAATACCTTGGTTCTTTTTTATTTTCATCTCTACTAATATCCATAACTATAATCCTTTTAGGAACTCCAATTTGAATAGCTGCAAGACCAATTCCAGGTGCCGCATACATAGTATCGAGCATATCATCCATTAATTTTCGCTCTTCATCACCAACTTTTTCAACAGAATCTGATATTTGCCGCAGTAATTTATTTGGTTCTATTAAAATTGATTTAACTGACATAATTACTATTTATTTTATTATAGATTTTAAACTTTTAAAGGAAGAATTTTAAGAAGAATCTTGTTTCTTAGTGCATCAATATTAAGTTGGTTGAGTGTATTAATGATAAAATACATTGTATCTCCATCTATATCATTGAGCTCATCCTGTCCTATAACCTCAACAATTCTGAGCATTGCAGTTCCCATATCTTCATTATTAATAAATATTTGAATATCAGCAGGCATCTCTGATTTGTTTATTTTATAAAGATTATCATATCTACTTGAAACTTTAACACCATCAGATTTAAGAGTTTCTACCAGAATAACATCTTTTTTTGAAAAAAAATATTTTTTATCTTTTTTCACTTTCTTTAATAAATCATTTAAATCTTTAGAAATATTTTTAATTTTACTTTCAGGTTTGAAATAGTTAATCAACCTTGATTGATGTAATATTTTATTATTTATTTTAATATTGGTTAATTCAACTTTATTCTCATTAACGTATCTTTCATAAAATCTTGTATAATTTGCTGGCACTTCTTCTGGATTAATTTCTTTTAAAAATCTTGTTAATTCTTGATTGAAAGCATTTTCTATACCATCATTTTTAAATGAATTTTTTAAAGCATTAATTAATTGAAGTTTAATTTCAATTTCTGTTGTTATTAAAATTCCTTGATATATCAATGCCCTTGTTTCAATAGTTGATAATACTTTTGAGGAATCTTTAATATTTAATAGTTGATTGATATTAAATTGAAATCTTTTATAAAGTTGAAATAATTCCCTTTCAGTAATATTTTTTTCATGTGTCGCTTTTTCAATCGTTGAAATTTTTTCAAAATTAGATAGCTCAACATCTTTAATATTATCTAATAAATTGGCTGATGATAAATATTTCCAAATTTGTCTAGAAGTTGAATCTTTGGGTTCAAATTTAAAATCTGGATTAGTGCGGTGAGATAAATGAAAATTCAAAATTGTATTTTCAGATATTGTCGTATCTGGCTCATTATTATAACCCAATAAATAATTAATCTTTTTCTCGTAAAAGCTATCTTTAAAACCTAATTCTTTTTTTAAATCTAAGAGTACTTGAGCTTCTTCTACTTTATTATTATAGATCAGGCAGTAGATATTAAACTTGGACAAGTATTCATCTTCAATTTGCTCTTTAATTTTAGAAAATATTTCGCATGTTTTTTTTATTTCGGATCTGGCAAGATAGTCATTGACTAAATATTTGGTTAATTTTGGGTGTTCGTTTATTATTTGGTTATTTATCAAATAATTTTCTATTAATTCAAAATTAGACTTCTTTATTAACCAATTTGATTTTAATTCTAAAAATTGTTCTTTCGAAATATTTGTTTCTGGGTAATAAGCATTTGTTAATAGTAAAATATTTAAAATTTCAGATGCGTCGTTTGAAAGTTCTATTTTGTTAATATTATTAAAAAGTTTTAAAATTTGTTCACCGTCTGAATTTATCCACATATTGATATCCAGCCCATTTGCTGCTGGATCATAAAGGCCCACAATTTCAATTTCTTTTGAAGCTAGGGTTTGATCTTCTTCTATATTTAATTTGCTGTCTTTTTTAGACTGCATTTTATAAATACTATTTTGCGAGCTTTTTTTTTCTTCAAAACTTTCAACTATAGAGGTTCCTTTGGTAGATTTATTTTCTTCAACATCCCAAATATCAACAGGTTCTTCAGATAACGTCGCTGATCCAAGCAATAAAAAAGACAATATGATTGATAAATATTTTTTATTTAACAATTTTAAGTTTTTCATTTGGAATAATTTTTTTAATTTCTTTACTGGGGGATGGAAAATCAACTTTACCTAACATTATAACAGCGATAATAATAATAGCCAAAATTAATACTACTTTAAGTAAAAACCGTTTAATATTACCGGTACTTGTATTTTTTGAAAATTGCATATAATCTTTATTAATTTCAAATTAAGACATATTTGTGTTTTTTCAATAAAGAAAGTTTATGAATTCAAAAAAAAACCTCGTTTTTTTAGGTATGATGGGGTCTGGAAAATCTTCTATTGGTAATTTAGTTTCAAAAAAACTAAATCTTAAATTTATTGATATAGATAATTTAATTGAGGATGAAACAGGCTTAAATATTTTAAAAATATTTAAAGAAAGGGGAGAAAATTTTTTTAGAAATTTAGAGGAAAAAATTACACTCAGAGTTCTAAAAACATATGGTAATGTTGTCTCTTTAGGGGGTGGTAGTTTTATTAATAAAAAAATTAAAAAAGAGATCTTAACTAATCACCTTTCATTTTGGCTTAACTGGGATGAATCAATTTTATTAAAACGAATTAGAAAAAGTAAAAAAAGACCATTAGTCCTAAAATTGACAGATCAAGAAATAAGACAATTAATAATTAAGCGTTCAAAAATATATTCAGAGGCAAAATTTAAAATTAACTGTAATAAACTCACAAAAACTGAGATAGTAAAAAAAATTATAAAAATTTATGAACTTAATTAAATTAAAAGTCAAAACTAATAATCAGAACTATCAAATTATTATTGGAAATAATATTTTACATAAAATCCAAAAATTTTTTAAAGAACACTCTATTAATTTTAATCAATGCTTAATTGTTGCTGATAGCAACGCACCTAAAAAACTAATAAATAGAATTTTAAGTTCACTAGAAAAAAAACAAATATTTATTCATTATTTTAATGCCAGTGAAAAAAATAAAAATCAAAAAAGCATAGATAAAATTTTATCATTACTTTTAAGAAAAAATTTTAATAGGAATGACTGTTTGATTTCTATTGGCGGAGGTATAACTGGGGACGTCTCAGGTTTTGCGGCAGGTATTTATAAAAGAGGACTAAACTTCGTTAATATTCCAACTACTCTGCTCTCTCAGGTGGACTCTTCCATTGGTGGAAAAACAGGAATAAATACAAAATATGGTAAAAATTTAATAGGTACATTTTACCAACCTAGCTTGGTTATTTCTGACATTGCTTTTTTAAAAACTTTGCCAAAAAGAGAACTTATATGTGGCTATGGAGAAATATTAAAACATGCTTTAATTGCAGATAAAAAATTTTTTACATTTTTAGATAAAAATGGCTCTAAAATTTTAAATCTAAAAACTTCTTTTATTGAAAAAACAATTTTCAAAAGTTGCTCTATTAAAAAAAAAGTTGTTGAAACTGATGTAAGAGAAATAGGCATGAGAAAAATTTTAAATTTTGGACATACATTTGCTCATGCTTATGAGGCTACGCTGGGTTACTCAAAAAAACTAAATCATGGAGAAGCAGTAATACTGGGTATTAAAACAGCAGCAAAATTTGGATTGTTAAATAAAGTTTTAAATATTAGTGATTTTAAATTAATTACAAATCATTTAAATCAACTAAATCTTCCAAGTGATATCCGTAAGTTCTTTTCGGTAAAAAATCTAAACCAACTTTTATCTTTTATGAAAAAAGACAAAAAAAATAATACAAAAAAAATAAATTTAATATTACTTAAAAAAATAGGGTCCCCAGTATACAAACTACAATTTGATGCAAAAAAAATTCATCTTTTCTTAAAAAAAGAATTAATTAAATAATATTTGAATTGAGTGTATGTGTTTTTTTAATTCAATATCTAAAACTCCATATACTCTTTTTGTTGACATTATCTTACTTAATTTGGAAAGTTCATCAGATTTTATTGATAACTTTAAATGAAACTTACCTTCTTGATGACCTTTATGATTTTTATGTAAAAAGCTTTTGTCCTCAATTTGTAGATCTTGTATGACAATTTCTGCTTCAAGCTTATTTTTAACAATTGCAATTAATTCATTTATATTCATAAGTATTATATAACATGAAAAATATTTGTGACTGGAATAATTGTTTTGATATTGGTGAATATAAAGCACCAATTGAAAAAGATAACAGTAAAAGCTACCGATTGCTTTGTTTGGTTCACGTTAAAGAGTTTAATAAAAACTGGAATTATTTCAAAGGAATGGATGATGAACAGGTATTTGATTTTTTAAAATCAGATATGACTTGGCATAAACCTACTCAAAGCTTTAGTTCTTCAGATAATTTTTTTAAAGTTCTTTGGAACAACGCCTTAAAAGATGAATTTGATAAGACTAAACTTAGAGGTGAATATAATCACATGAATCAATTCAAATTTGATAGCAACGACATTAAGGCTTTTAGTATTTTGGAGGTTTCTGTAGGTTTAAAATGGGAGCAAATACAAGATAAATTCAAAACTCTTGTCAAAAAATTTCACCCTGATATTAATTTAGGTAATAAAGAATACGAAGAAAAACTTAAATTAATTACTTTAGCTTACACTCAGCTTAAAAATACATATAGGGAAAAAATTGACAAATAATTTAAATATACAACCAGATATTAAAATGTCTTTAAAACAAACTTTTGGATTTGATTCAGATATGGAAGTTGATGCGTTCTCAAAAAAAAGTGAGTACGTGCCTGAAATAGATAAAAATTACAAATTTGATAGAGATACTACAATAGCAATCATATCTGGTTTTGCTTTTAATAAAAGAGTTTTAGTTCAGGGCTACCATGGAACTGGTAAATCAACACACATTGAACAAATAGCTGCAAGATTAAACTGGCCATGTATTAGAGTAAACCTAGACAGTCATGTAAGTAGAATTGATCTTATTGGTAAAGATGCAATTGTTGTAAAAGATGGAAAACAAATTACAGAATTTAAAGAAGGTATTTTACCCTGGTCTATTCAAAATCCAGTCGCTCTTGTTTTTGATGAATACGATGCCGGAAGACCAGATGTAATGTTTGTTATCCAGAGGGTGCTAGAAGCTGAAGGAAATTTTACGCTTTTAGATAAGAACAAAGTTATAAAACAAAATAAATTTTTTAGATTATTTGCAACTTCTAATACAGTTGGATTGGGTGATACAACAGGATTATATCACGGAACTCAACAAATAAACCAAGGACAAATGGATAGGTGGAACATTGTTACATCTTTAAATTACCTGGGCCTGGATAGAGAAATGGAAATTGTTTTGGCAAAAAATAAAAATTTGAATAATCCTAAAGGAAAAGAAAAGGTATCTAACATGATTAAAGTAGCCTCATTAACGAGAAGAGGGTTTATAGCCGGAGACATTTCTACAGTTATGAGTCCACGAACTGTATTGCATTGGGCTGAAAATACAGAAATCTTTAAAGATACTGGGTACGCATTTAGAGTCACATTTTTAAATAAATGTGACGATATTGAAAAGAGCACTATCGCTGAATATTATCAAAGATGTTTTGGTGACGAATTGCCAGAGTCGATGGTGAATATCCAGATTTAAATGAGCAATAAAGAAGATAATTTTAAAGAACAATTTAAACAAGCTTTAATCTCCACAGCAAAAGTAATTTCTGGAGATTACAAACTAGATATCAAAAAAATAGACAAAGATTTAAAATCAAAAAAAATAGATTTTTTTGATGTGACAAACTTATCAAATAAAAATGACTTTATTAAATTAAGAGCAGAAACAGATTCTGGAGCACTTAAAAAGAAATTTTCAAACAAAAAAATATTTAATAAAAATCTGCCTAATAATCCTTCTTGCAAATCTCTGTATAATATAGCCGAAAAAATTAGATATGAAGTTTTGGGTGGAAAAATGCTTAGGGGTGTCGGAAAAAATTTAAGCGAAAACTATAATCAAAAAATAACCGCTGTTCACAAAGATCAATTAAAAAATAAAGAGGATGTTCCTGTAACAGAGGCTTTTGAATTGTATATGTTGAAAAAATTTTTTAATTTGAAACTTAATACTGTGGCTTCAAAAATATTAAGTTTTTGGGAAAAAGATTTTACTTCGACTATTGATAAGCATTTAAATTTTTTAAATGAAAATTTGGAAGATCAAAATAGCTATAGTTCAAGATTTTCTGAAATCCTTGAAAGTATGGATGTTTTTAATTCTAATAATGAACAAAATAAAGAAGAAGATAACGAAAAAGAAAAGGAACAGGATAATAAATCTGAAAATAATGATGATAGTAAGTCAGAGGGAGTAGAGGATGAAAGCAAACAAGATGAATCTCAAGCTAATCTGGATGCTGGTTTTAACCTTAGTGATCAGCAGATGGATGAACAACTAGAAGTTTCCGATTCTCTAAACGAGAGCATAGAAAATATTTCACAGAAAACTAACTTAAACAATATTGATCAAGAGTATAAAGTTTATACAACAGAATTTGATCAAATTGCAAAAGCAGAATTATTAGAAGATATTAAAGAAACTCAAAAATTAAGAAAAAATTTAGATCAACAATTAGTCGGCTTTCAAGATTTAATAACCAAACTTGCAAATAAACTACAACGACAACTTCTTGCAAAACAAAATAGGGCTTGGGAGTTTGATTTAGAGGAGGGTTTGTTAGATAGCTCTAAACTAACTAGAATTATTATGGATCCTTACAACTCCTTGTCTTTCATGAAAGAAAAAGATCTTGATTTCAAAGATACGATAGTAACCTTGTTGATCGATAACTCTGGTTCAATGCGTGGTAGACCTATAACAATTGCAGCACTTTGTGCTGATATATTATCCAGAACTTTAGAAAGATGCTCTGTAAAAGTTGAAGTATTGGGCTTCACTACTAAAAACTGGAAAGGTGGAAAAAGTAGAGAAGCTTGGGCAAAAAACGAAAAACCAAAAAACCCCGGAAGACTTAACGACTTAAGACACATAATCTATAAAGGAGCGGATACGCACTGGAGACAGGCAAAAAATAATATAGGTTTAATGCTTAAAGAGGGATTACTAAAAGAAAATATTGATGGTGAAGCAATATCTTGGGCGTTTAATAGAATTAAAAAAAGGAAAGAAGAAAGAAAAATACTAATGGTAATTTCAGATGGTGCCCCTGTAGATGATTCAACTCTATCTGTTAACTCTGGTGATTTTTTAGAAAAACATCTAAAAAAAACGGTTAGATTTATAGAGACAAAAAGTGATGTGGAAATCTTAGCTATCGGAATCGGTCACGATGTATCAAGATATTATCATAGGGCGATTAAAATAACTGACGTTCATGAACTTGGTGACGTGATGATTTCTCAACTAAGTGGATTATTTGAAAATAAAAAAAAATTACACTAAAGATTTAAAAGATCTTTATTTTTCCATTTAATGCTAACTTCAGCACCTTTTCTAGTTTTTGAATTTCCACAAAATATAGTAGCATAATTTTTTTCTAGTAAATTTTTTCCTATAAAAATTCCTAGACCTAACCCAGATTTAGATTTTATAGAAGATTTAATTGATTTTATATAAGGCTCTCCAATTTTACTTAACACATCTTTTGGGTACCCTTCTCCATCATCTTCAATAGTAATCTCAGTAAAGTTACTATCGCTTTTTACATTTATAAAAACTTTACTTTGTGAAAATTTATTTGCATTTCCAATAAAGTTTCTTAGTCCATAAACAATTTCTATAGATTTTGTAATATTTAGTGAGTTAGAATTTTGATCAAAATTTACAATAAAAGTTTTTTTGCTAATTTCTTGAAAAGATTTTACAATATCATTTATATACTCAGCAATTGTTAAATCTCTATCAATAAAATCATCTTCAATTAATGGATTTAATGTTAATTTTTTTAATATTTCACTACATCTATCTATTTGACTCATTAAAAGGGTGACATCTTTTTTAACTTCATCATTATCTTTAAATTGTTTTAATAAATCTGAGGATATAATTTTTATTGTAGAAAAAGGAGTACCTAAAGAATGAGCAGCAGCAGCTGCTTGACCTCCGAGTGACAAAAGCTCATGTTCTGCCGACATGATTTCTTCCATTTTGTTTAGAGCTTCTTTCTTAATTCTAGATTCTTTTCCAAAAGTTAAAGCAAAATAATTTAGAAAAATTAAAGCAACAATTAATGAAATGGGAAGTGAATAGTAGTAATAACCATCAACATGAAAATGTTCATTAACTGGGTAAGGTAGTGGTTGGTTAAAAAAAGTAAGAAAAATAATTGTTAAAATAGTGATACTAGCTAATAATAAATTACTCCGAGGACCTAAGTTTGATGATGAGAAAATAGTTGGAATTATCAAAAAAATTGAGAAAGGATTTGCAATCCCTCCTGTTAAATAAATCAAACAACCTAACTGTGAAATATCAATTAATAAAAAACAAAATGCTGTTTTATCTAATAGTTGTGTATTCTTATTAATATAAATTAAATAAAGATTGCTTAGTATCCCAATTAAAATTGTTAAATTTTCTAAAATTAAATTGAACTTA
>Ga0209709_10004332_pt1 | contig 11475 bp, 6 predicted proteins | sample ArcticOcean_MG_C_2_FD_187435 | JGI IMG/M metagenome (GOLD analysis project Ga0209709, IMG submission 187435) | Marine microbial communities from western Arctic Ocean - ArcticOcean_MG_CB4_136 (SPAdes) (version 2) | ecosystem: Environmental > Aquatic > Marine > Oceanic | place: Arctic Ocean... | reverse complement strand
CTGACAGCACGAATAATGAGATTGATGATTTATTAGGAACTGCCTCTGAATCAACTTTTGTAGAACCTAATCCAATTTCCTTTGTAGATTATGGTTATGCTGGGGGTCCGATCGTTGGAATTTTTGATGCGAAAGACCAGCAAAGAATATCGGATTACCTTAAAATGCCAGAAGTTAGATCTTTGCTCTCTTCAGAACAAAGAGTTGCTAAATTTGTGTGGGGTGTTCCTGCATTAGAAATAGAAAAAGATGAAAATGGGATGAAAGTAAAAGATCCTGAAACAGGATTATTTAAACCAAAGTATGGGTTTATCACAGTAGAGTTATATGCTCTTCAAGGAAATAGAGCTAATAAGCCTGAGTTAAGTGGTTCAGTAGTAGTAGATGCTAGTATGCAAATGAATATGCGAAATGAACCTGCAGTGAGCATGCAAATGAATGTCGAAGGGTCGAAAACTTGGGAAAAAATGACAGGTGTTGCTTACACTAATGGTAGAAAAGGGGCTAATAGAAGTCAAATAGCTATTGTTTTAGATGAAACTGTTTATTCTGCACCAGGTGTAACAACAGGTCCTATTTCTGGAGGTAGCTCTGAGATAACAGGATCTTTTACAGTTGCTGAAGCAAAAGATTTAGCAAATGTTTTAATGGCAGGTAAGCTTCCTGCTTCAGCGGATATAATTCAAGCTGATGAAGTAGGTCCAACTCTTGGTAAAGAAGCTATTGATTCAGGTTCTAGATCTTTTATTATAGCTCTTTTGCTAGTACTAGCATGGATGATATTCTACTATGGTAAAGCAGGTATATTTTCTAACATAGCTCTTACATTAAACATACTCTTTATATTTGGAGTTCTTGCAGGTTTAGGAGCAGTATTGACATTACCTGGAATTGCAGGTATAGTTCTTACAATAGGTATTGCTGTTGATGCAAATGTACTTATATATGAAAGAATACGGGAAGAATTACTAAAAGGTAAAAAACAAGCTGCTGCCATTCAAGATGGCTTTAGTAATGCTTTGTCTTCTATATTAGATGCAAATATCACTACTGGATTAACTGCATTAATCTTATTTTCTTTAGGTACAGGTCCAATAAAAGGATTTGCAACTACTTTATTAATAGGTATTTTAACATCTCTATTTACTGCTATATTCATTACTAGAATTCTAATAGAATGGAATATGAACAGAGGAGGTAGTTTAGACTTCTCAACCCATTTAACTAAAGGGTTATTTAGAAATATTTCTATTAATTTCCTTAAGAAAACAAAAATCACATACTTTATTTCAGCTTCAATTATTATAGCTGGTCTAGCATCTTTATTTACAACAGGCCTTGATCAAGGTATTGACTTTGTTGGAGGAAGAACTTACACGGTTAGATTTGCTCAAGATGTTAATACTGAAGAAGTGAAATTAGAAACTAATGAAACTTTCGGGAGTTCTGTAGTTAAAACTATAGGTTCAGCTAATCAGCTTAAAATATCAACTAAATATAAAGTGGATGACACTTCTGCAGAAGTTGATAAAGAAGTTGAAAACAAACTTTTCACATCGTTGAAAAACTTTTTGCCAGAGGGTTACACTATCGAACAGTTTTTAAATGCTGAAAATAATGTTGGAAAAATGCTTTCAGGAAGAGTTAGTCCAAGTATTGCAGATGATATTAAACAATCCTCGTTGTGGGCTGTATTAGCTTCTTTAGTGGTTGTGTTTTTATATATCTTACTAAGGTTTAAAAAGTGGCAATTCTCCCTTGGAGCAGTTGCGGCTGTTTTTCATGATGTATTAATTGTTCTAGGTATATTCTCTTTAACATATAAGTATATGCCATTTAATATGGAGATAGATCAAGCATTTATTGCAGCTATTCTTACGGTAATTGGTTATTCTTTAAATGATACTGTTGTTGTATTTGATAGAATTAGAGAGTTTATTGATGAACACTCTACTTGGGAATTTGATAAAATTGTTAATACTGCATTGAACAGCACGTTAAGTAGAACTTTAAATACTTCATTCACGACATTAGTTGTATTGATATCTATGTTCTTTCTAGGCGCTGACTCACTTAGAGGTTTACTATTTGCTCTTATTATCGGAGTTTTAGTTGGAACGTATTCATCTGTGTTTATAGCTACTCCAATTATGCGTGATACACTAGGTAAATCAGGAAAATAATATTGAGGTTTAACTTTCTAAAAATATTTTTTATCAATGTAGTATGTTCCAAATGGAACTACAGATGATATCATTATTTGAATAGTTTTATTCCTTCCCCATTTAAATGATCTGCTATTTATAATAGTTATAATAATGTAGCTAATAAATAATAATCCGTGAGGCATTCCAAGTAGTTTAACTAACTGAGGATTATCTGCATAATGTTTGATTGGAACTGCTACAAACAGAAGTAAGATATATGAAGTTCCTTCTAAATAACCTACTATTCTAAGAAGTTTTATCATTTTCTAAACATAAAGTAAATACCAAGAAGAATAAAAGGAATACTTAATGTTTGTCCAGTATTCATTCCAAGTATCCAATCTTCCCTTCCATCTACTTGAGCTTCCTTGAAAAACTCTACAATGAACCTTGTTGTCCATAGAAGTATTAAAAATAACCCAAAAATGTATCCTGACTTTAATACCTTAGAGGTTTTCCAATAGGTTAAATACACTATTATAAATACGATTAAATAACCAAATGCTTCATAAAGTTGTCCGGGGTGTCTAGGCTCAGTCTCACCTATAGCTTTGAATACTACACCAAAAGCACTATCTGTTTTATGACCTATTATTTCTGAGTTAAAAAAGTTACCTATTCGAATAAATACAGCTCCTATTGATACTGCAACTACACCTCTATCTAGAATCCATAAAATGTTCTTCTTTTTTAAAACCTTCTTATTGTATAAATACATTGAGTATATCATTCCAATAGCAGCGCCATGGCTTGCTAAACCTCTAAATCCGGTGAATTCAAAAGTTGGATTAAACCTAAAAGGGAGAAAAACACTAAAGAAATCTTGCTTAAAAAGTTCTGGTTGATAAAAAATAACGTGACCTAGCCTTGCACCTATAATTGTCCCTAAAATCGTATACATAAATAAAGAATCTAAACTTTCCTCAGATAAAGACTCTTTCTTGTATATTTTTTTCATTAAATAAAAACCTATAGTAAATGCAGCAATCCACATTAAACTATAATAGTGAATAGTAAAATTCCCGATAGGAATACCTTCAGAGGAAGGATTCCAAACTATATCTAATGCGTACATACTTTATAAATTTTTATTTTTAATATTTTTTTTTGGAACAGGGTCATAGCCTGATCTGCCCCATGGGTGACAACTAAATATTCTTATTATCATTAATTTCGAACCTTTAATAGCTCCATGTTCTTTTAATGCATCTATTGAATAATGTGAGCAAGTAGGTTCAAACCTGCATGTTGCTGGAGTCAATGGTGAAATTAATTTTTGATAAATTTTAATAACAATAATAAAAGGTAGTGTTAAAATTTTCATTTTCAATCAATTGAATACGTAGTTTCATTATTACCATCATTCAAAGTAATTCCACTTTTGCTTAAATTATCTCTAATTTTATCACTTAAAGCATAATTTTTATTCAATCTAGCTTCTTCTCTTAATTCAATAAGTAAGTTTACTGTGGAATCTAATTTATCATTACTAGAGCTTAAAACGTTTTTATTTTCTAGCCCTAAAACATCAAAAACAAATTCATTAAACTTCGATCGTAATATTTTTATATCTCCTTCAGTTATTTTAGTTTTTTCAGATTTTATCTGATTGATAAATTTTACTGCATTGAATAATTCAGCAATTAATATAGGAGTATTGAAGTCATCATTGAGTGCATCATAGCATTTTTCTAGCCATTTACTAATATTAAAATCAGAAGTGGAAGAGCTTTTCAAATTGCTCAAACTTTTTTGAGCTTCCATTAATTTATTAAAACCTTTTTCTGATGCCTCAATTGCTTCGCTACTAAAATCTAATATGCTTCTGTAATGGGCCTGCAATATAAAAAAACGAACAACACTTGCAGAGAATGGTTTTTTTAATATGGTGTTATTTCCAGATAATATATCTCCTGGAAGAATATTATTTCCAGTAGATTTAGCCATTTTACTACCATTTAAAGTAAGCATATTCGCATGCATCCAAATATTAGCAGGACTAGTATTATTAAATGCAATAGATTGTGCAATTTCACATTCATGATGAGGAAATTTTAAATCCATTCCTCCTCCGTGAATATCAAAATTATTTCCTAAATACTTAGTGCTCATTGCGGTACATTCTAAATGCCATCCTGGAAATCCAAAACCCCAAGGAGAATTCCACTTCATAATATGACTCGCTTCTGCTTTTTTCCAAAGGGCAAAATCTTGTGGATTTTTTTTATCGCTCTGCCCATCTAGTTTCCTGGTATTATGAACTAAATCTTCAATTTTTCGTTTACTTAAAATCCCATAATTATTGGAATTATTGTATTTAATAACATCAAAATATATGGATCCGTTTACCTCATAAGCAAGCTCATTCTTAAGTATAGTTTTTATAATCTCTATCTGTTCTATAATATGACCAGTAGCTGTAGGTTCAATACTTGGAGGCAGTAAATTAAATTCATTCAAAGTATTATGAAAGTCAACAGTATAGCGTTGAACTACTTCCATTGGCTCAATTTCCTCAATTCTAGCCTTTTTGCTTATCCTATCTTCTCCGTTATCGCTATCATTTTCAAGGTGTCCAGCATCTGTAATATTTCTAACATAGCGTACTTTAAATTCAAGATGAAGTAAGTAGCGGTATATGATATCAAATGACAAGAACGTTCTAACATTACCTAGGTGAACATTACTATATACGGTAGGCCCACAGATGTACATACCTACACTTTCTTTATTAATTGGTTTGAATAATTCTTTCTTACCAGTTAACGAGTTATATATTTTAAGTTTATTTTCTTTGTAAGCAGACATTAATTAAAGTTAACAATTATAAATCTTCAAATGAAGTATCTAATTGAATATATTTCAAAAATTCTTCTTTAGTTTCAGCTTTTTTGAATGCTCCACCAAATTCACTTGTTACTGTACTGCATTCGGTATCTCTGATTCCTCTTGAGTTAACACATAAGTGTTTAGCATCAATAACACACGCAACATCATCCGTATTTAATACTATTTGCAGCTCTCTAACAACCTGTATTGTTAACCTTTCTTGCACTTGAGGTCTTTTCGCGAAATAATCAACGATCCTATTCATTTTTGATAGACCTACAACAGTTCCGTTAGATATGTAAGCTATATGAGCTTTTCCAACAATTGGTAGTAAATGATGCTCACAAGTTGAATATACGGATATGTTTTTTTCAACTAACATTTCCTTGTACTTATACTTATTATCAAATGTTGAAGCAACTGGTTTGTTCGCGGGATTTAGACCACCAAATATTTCATTTACAAACGCTTTAGCAACTCTTTTAGGAGTGCCTTTTAGGCTATCGTCTGTTAAATCAAGACCTAGAGTATGAAGAATATTCATCATGTCTTTTTCAATGACTGCAATTTTCTCTTCATCTGAAATTTCAAAAGCATCAATTCTTAATGGTGTATTGGTTGAAGAGCCTATATGATCTTCTCCAAATGTATCAATTTGTTCTGCTAAAATATTTTCTTTCATTATTGGTTATATATTCTATAATTAAACGTAATTCAAAGATAGTAATTAATACTTTATTTGTAAATATATTCATAATTTAAAAGCTATATTTCTTGATTATTTTCTATATCTAAAAATTTAATTTAAATTAGCTTGAATTTATACTGAAAATGATGACTAGACTCGTGTGTTTTATTTTATTCTATTTGTCAATTAATCTTGTTTCAGGTCAAGTAGATAATAAAATTTATAATTTAGATGTTCAAGCAAACGACTCCTTTAATTGGGTGATTGATTATCCTGATAATGCTAGCTTACCATTTACTAATTCAGAAATCATAAACCTTAAATATGTTTATCTAGAAAATTTAAAAAAACAAATTTTAGAAAAACCTTCTAGAGTTTTAGATGTTAAGCATATTTTTAGAAATAGGGTTTTTATACAAAAAGAGGTTGTAAAAGATATCTCAAATTATCCGCTTCTATCATCAGTCCCAGTTTTTAACATATTTAATAAAGCAATGGAGGTCCCTTTTTTTAATGAAGAGGATTTTAACCCATTGGTTTATAACTTTAACTTTAATTCAAAATCAAGATTAATTTATAGAGTTGATAATACTCAATATCTGATAATAATTAAATCAAAATTTAATTAAACCTGTATGAAAAAGTATTTGTTTGTTTATTTTTTGATTTTACCAATCCTGGGTTTTTCCCAGGATATATTAATAAGTGAAGGAGGAACAGTTAATACTTGTTCTGGAACACTATATGACTCTGGTGGAGGTAATGGTAATTACTCAAGTAATGAAAATTATAGTATAACTATATGCCCTGAAAATGCTGGTCAAAATATTGAGTTAGATTTCACTTCTTTTAGTACTCAACTTAACGCAGATATCTTAACAATTTATGATGGTCCAGATAATTCAGGTACAGGGACAACATATTCTGGCAATGCAACTCAAAGCCCTGGGCTTATAACAGCTACAAACACATCTGGATGTATAACTATTGAATTTTTTAGTAATGCTTCAGCAAATACAACTGGTTTTGCAGCAAATATTTCCTGCTATGAACCATGTCAAGAAATTCTAGGATTTATTAATAGTGTAACTCCTGTACCTAACGCAGAGGGTCAGGTAACTGTTTGTCCTGGCGAAGAGGTTACATTTACAGCATCTGGACAGTTTTCTAACAGTGGTGTGGGTGCAACTTTTGCATGGGAATTTGGTGACGGTACAACTGCTGAAGGCTTAACAGTTTCTAAGGTTTATGATCAGTCTGGAATTTTTTCAGCAGGTCTAGTAATTACGGATACTAACCCTCTTGGCTGCTCTTCTCTTCAAATTACTCAAATAGTTATAGTAGCACCATCAATTGATTTTACAGGAACTGTTGCTGGTAAAACAGAGCTATGCTTTGGAGATAGCACAACTTTGTTTGGTGTTGCAGAAAGTACTCAGCTAGAAGATTGTGCACCTGAAATATACGAACAAACTTGGCTTGAGGATACTCAAACTACGGGACAACAAGCTTCATATGAATCAACAATTAATGTCGAGTGTTATGCTGATGGACTTGAGTTTACTGATATATCTCAATTAATACAAATATGTGTCGTAATTGAGCATTCTTTTATAGGCGATTTAGATATGCTCCTAACTGCCCCAAATGGACAATCAGTTTATTTTGCTCAATATGGAGATGGTAACGATCCTGGAACTTCACTAGGAATTCCTGATGAACTTGATAATGGTAATCCTGGTACAGGCTACGAATATTGTTTCACACCTACATCTACAGTAGATATTTCTTCAACTGGAGGAACAACTGTTCCAGAGGGAATATATGGCGCTTCAAATGGATCTGCATTTACAGATTTATTAGGAACCTCTTTAAATGGGGAATGGACGTTTACTGTGATTGATAGCTGGGCAGCAGATGATGGAACGATTTTTTCTTGGAATTTAGATTTTGATCCTGCTCTATCCTCTCCTCCATCAGTAATTATTTCTGAACAGTGGTTAGATGACCCATCAATAGTTTCAACTGAAGGTAATGATATAACAGTTACTCCAACTGAATCAGGAGAATATTGCTATACTTTTGTTGTTCAAGATGATTTTGGATGTGAATATTCAGAAACTATCTGTATCAATGTTGAAGAGGAGATTATAACAGAACAGCCTATTAATTTATATATATGTGATCCTTTAACTTCTGAATTATTTTTTGATTTCACTGACAATCAAAATTTAATATCCTCTATAGCACCTGAGCCAGATAATTTAATTATATCATTTCATGAATCTCAAGAAGATGCTGAAAACGAATTAAATAGTATTACTGATTACAGTAATTATTTAGGAGCTGATGAACAAATAATTTATGTAAGAGTTGAATATTTAGATTCAAATTGTATTGAATTACAATCGTTCACTTTAAATGTTACGGATCCACCAGTCATTAATTCAGTAAACCCAATAATTGTATGTGACGATCAAACTAATGATGGAGTTGTAGACTATGATTTGACTACTGTAAATCCTCAGGTATTAGGAGATCAAGAAGCAGATGATTATATAATTTCTTACTACACAAGTTATGAGGATGCATTTGATGGAACTAGTGAACTATTTATGCCTTATAGTATCTCAGATATTTCACAGGTTTGGATTCGTATTGATGTATTTGGCACAACTGGATGTTTTAATATAAGTGAATCAGATGTTTTAAGTTTTCAAATTGACCCTGCAGATGACTCTTCCTTTAACCTGACTCCTACATGTGATGGAGGAGTTGCAAATGTTACAGGATTAACTGGAGGTACATTTGTATTCAATGAAGCCCCAACTGATGGAGCTGTTATAGACTCAACAACAGGGTTAATTACTGGTGGGAATTATAATACTATTTATTTAGTTGCTTATACTACAATAGGTGGTTGTCCAACAACAACTATTGTCTCAGTCACTTCAGTTGAAGATGATGACTCATCTTTTGAAATAACTCCAACATGTGATGGTGGAACATCTACAGTTATAGGATTAGTAGGTGGAACTTTTGCTTTTGATACTGAACCAACAGATGGAGCAGTAATAGATCCAGCAACAGGTCTAATTACTGGTGGATATTACAATACTACATATTCAATAAGCTATACAACAAATGGTGCTTGTCCAACAATGACTATTGTTTCAGTAACTTCAGTTGAAGACGATGATTCTTCTTTTGAGATGACTCCTACATGTGATGGGGGGGTTGCTAACATAACGGGATTAACGCTTGGTGTATTCGAATTTGAAACATCTCCAGTAGATGGAGCGATTATAGACTCTTCATCTGGTTTGATAACAGGTGGAGATTACAATACAACGTATTCAATAAATTACACTACCAACGGGCCTTGTCCAACAACAACTACCATTTCAGTTACTTCGGTTGAAAATGACGATTCTAGCTTTGAAATGACTCCTACCTGTGATGGTGGAACATCTACAGTTACAGGATTAGTAGGTGGAACTTTTGCTTTTGATGTAGAACCAACAGATGGAGCAATAATAGATCCAGCAACAGGATTAATTACTAATGGAGATTACAACACGACTTATGCAATAAATTATATAACTAATGGACCATGTCCAACTATGACTGTAGTTTCAGTTACTTCAACTATAGCAGAAGATTCTACCTTTGAAATGACTCCTACCTGTGATGGAGGAATATCTGCAGTTTCAGGTATAGCAGGAGGTACTTTTGCTTTTGATATAGAACCAACAGATGGGGCAGTAATAGATTCAACAACAGGGTTAATTATTAATGGAGATTACAATACAACTTATTTAGTTAGTTATACGACTAATGGTTTATTTGATGATTCATTAAACACAAATCTTTGCCCAACAACAACAATTGTTTCTGTAACATCAATTGAGGCTGATGATTCTACCTTTGAAATGACTCCAACTTGTGATGGCGGTACATCTACCGTTACAGGGTTATCAGGAGGTGCCTTTACTTTTGATGTAGAGCCAACTGATGGAGCAGTAATAGACTCAGCTACAGGAACAATTATTAATGGAGATTACAATACAACATATTCAATAAATTACACAACAAACGGACCTTGCCCAACAACTACAATTATATCATTAACATCAATCGAAGATGATGATTCTACCTTCGAAATAATTCCTACCTGTGATGGAGGAACATCTACAGTTACAGGATTACAAGGTGGGACTTTCACTTTTGATGTAGAGGCAAATGATGGAGCGATAATTGACTCTTCAACAGGTATAATTACTGGTGGAGATTATAATACAACGTATTTAATAAATTACACAACCAACGGACCTTGCCCAACAACAACAATTGTTTCTGTAACATCAATTGAGGCTGATGATTCTAACTTTGAAATGACTCCAACCTGTGATGGAGGAACATCTACAGTTACAGGATTAGTAGGTGGAACTTTTGCTTTTGATATAGAACCAACAGATGGGGCAGTAATAGATTCAGCTACAGGGACAATTATTAATGGAGATTACAATACAACGTATTCAATAAATTACACTACCAGCGGGCCTTGTCCAACAACAACTACCATTTCAGTTACTTCGCTTGAAAATGACGATTCTACCTTTGAAATGACTCCCACATGTGATGGAGGAACATCTACAGTTACTGGATTATCAGGTGGAACTTTTGCTTTTGATGTAGAACCAACAGATGAAGCAATAATAGATCCATCAACAGGATTAATTACTAATGGAGATTATAACACAACATATTTAATAAATTACACCACCAACGGACCTTGCCCAACAACAACAATTGTTACTATAACATCAATTGAGGCTGATGATTCTACCTTTGAAATGACTCCAACTTGTGATGGTGGAACATCTACCGTTACAGGGTTATCAGGAGGTACTTTTGCTTTTGATGTAGAGCCAACCGATGGAGCAGTAATAGATCCATCTACTGGAACAATAACTGGTGCTGGATATGGAATTTCGTATACTGTCGGCTATACTACTAATAGCTTTTGTCCTACTACATCCATTGTTAATGTAATATCTGCTACTTTACCAGTAATTTCAGATCCAACTCCATTTGAGGTTTGTGATGATAATATTGCTGACGGTATTGTTGAAATGGATCTAAACATTAAAAATTCAGAAATTACAAACGGTAATTCTAATTATGCTGTTACTTATTATTTGACTGAGTTAGATGCACAAACTGGAGAAAACACTTTGACAATACCTTATACTAATATATCCAACCCTCAAACTGTATTTATAAGAGTTGTTGATATTATTTATGGATGTTTTGTTACTACTACAATGGAACTTAATGTTCAATCTTCCCCTGCGGCAAATACTCCATCGGTTCTTGAGTATTGCGATGCTGATGCTGATGGGTTTGGAGTATTTAATTTAACTGAAGCGGATGCGGAAATAATCTTTGGTCAAACAGGATTAGTCGTTACCTATCATGAGACTCAGGCAGATGCCGAGAACAATCTATTCCCAATTATAGGAGATTACAACAACATTGTTCAATACCAACAAACAATCTATGTTAGAGTGGAAAGTGCAACAATTACTACTGCATGTGCAACTTACTTAGAGCTTTTAATCGTAGTTAATGATGTTCCACAGATAGAGACAGAGCCGAGTGCTTTGGAGGTTTGTGATAACGACACCGATGGTTTTGCTTTATTTGATTTAAGTCTTTCTAGTGAAGAGATCTTAAACGGATTGGATC
>Ga0209709_10004331_pt1 | contig 11476 bp, 7 predicted proteins | sample ArcticOcean_MG_C_2_FD_187435 | JGI IMG/M metagenome (GOLD analysis project Ga0209709, IMG submission 187435) | Marine microbial communities from western Arctic Ocean - ArcticOcean_MG_CB4_136 (SPAdes) (version 2) | ecosystem: Environmental > Aquatic > Marine > Oceanic | place: Arctic Ocean... | reverse complement strand
TAACAAACTACCTAACTTAATTAGAAAAGAATTTACGCTACTAGATGATAGTTGGTGGAGAGAACCAGCACATACACCATTAAACTCGTCTATTGTATCTTGGACAGGAGATAAGTCTTGGATATGGAATAAGTTTAAATCAAATGATACAGAATATTTAAAAGTATATAATAAAGGTAGTGATGAGTTTTATTACAAACAAATAACATATGAAACTTATGATAAGATTTGTCCTTCTATAAAAGATTATGTCTATGAGAAACCAAAAGACTATAGCATTGTAACTCTAGGTCAAATGCACCATATACTAGAAGAAGGTTGGAATGGTTGGTGGTCTAATTACCTATTAGATCAAAAGCAACTTTAAGTGTATCAATTTTATTTTTAGATTGTCTTAATTTCTTTTTTAATTCATCATCTTTAGAATCTCTAATACCAGGCAATTCAAACAATGCTATTTTTAAAGCAAATAATTGATCTTCGTTTTTACCTTGTTCAAAGATTGCTTTGACTAATTTATTATATGACTTACTATCTATTTTAGTATCATCTAATAATAATCCGTCTTTTTTTGCAATCTCCATAACTTTTGTTTCAAAGATTTTTTGCTCATCTTTCTTTTTTTGATGTGTGTTCTCGTGTAATTCATCAACAGTTATGATTGAAGTTAATTCTTTAAATGAAGAATTGTTTTCATCAAAAGGCATTATAGTAGGTATAATTTGTTTCTTGTCTTCACTTGTTGTTAGCACTTCTATATTTTTTCTATCGTTATCTATAAAATAAGCACCAATTAAATTTTCTTTAGTTATCATAATTTTCCTTTAAGTAATCTAGTAAGTTTGTTTGAGGTATCCAACCCATATTAGATAGTGTACCAATTTTAGCAACATTATCTTTTCTTTCGTATATTGTTCCCATTCTTTTATCTTTTATAGTCATATTTATATGGTCAAAAATATCAATCAATTTATTTGAAATACCTGTACCTACATCTACAACTTTTAGTTTTTTAGGTAATTTGTTTACAATTAAGAAACCTACTGCTGTTAGTATATCATCTATGTGAATAAAATCTCTACTATGATCTATGTTAATATAATCAACATCATTTTTTAATATCTTTGGTATCAACATTTGTTCTCTAGCACCTGGACCATAAACAGTTGTAAATCTCATACCCAAAGCATTGTGTGGTGCAATTTGTTCCATATAAAACTTACTCATTGCATATGGATTACGCCAAGGTTCTTTTGCAGTAGATGAACTAGCATATAAAATTTTAGGACCCTTATCAAATTGTTTGAATATTCTATAACTTCCTACAACATTGTTAGTCCAATAGTCAACAGGATTATCTAAACTATCTCTAACACCAGAAAGACCTGCTAGATGTATAACTAAATCTACATCATAGTCTAAATTACAAGTAACTAAATCGTTACCTGTTAATTTATCTAAGCAAATTAATTGATGTTTGTCTTTTAGGAATGATTGTAGGTGTTGACCTATGAAGCCTTCACTGCCTGTTAATAATATTTTCATTATGTTTCATTACGATTTTTGTATTCTCAAATAATATGTGTTAATTGATGTTGGTGTTCCGTCTGGAAATTCTTGTGCTCTGTAATCATCACTTACTTGTTTTGTTTGATAATCACCTGATCCATTTAATCTTGTATCACTCATACCAGTACCTCTTATTTCGCCTAATCCTGAAGTACCTAAATTATAAGTTAATTTATAACCATCGCTAGAATCAGCAGCCGTTTGTCTTATCCAACCTTGTAGTAAAGTCTTAAAGGTAGCAGGAGCAAATTCTTGTAAGTTATTTCCTGCATTTATATAAAATGGATTTATATATGCAGTATCCGATCCATCAACTCTTTGTAAATAAAAATTTGTAATAGTAGTAGGTTGATCTAATTGTTCACCAGTTGCACTATCTAAACCATCATTTGTATATAATGAAGTGTCTGCTCTTGTATCTAAAAATATAGGTGTTGCACTTACTAAAGTTGATCCTGAAATACTAGAAGTTGTGTTAATGTGATATGTTCCACCTTGTTGAGATGATACAATTCCACCAGCAGTTAATAAATCTATTGCAGGATGTAAAAAAGTATCTTTAACATCTGGTAAAGACATTGCCTGAATATTTCCACCTGCGTTATAGTATGCAGGCCAAGTCGTACCTGTATCACCAGTGGGACTTACATTTGCAATTGTTTGACTAACTTTATCGTAATTTATAGTTACGATAGAAGGTTCTGCTGTTGTTGCCTCATCAGGAAAGGAACTATTTGTTTGAATCATAGCACCTGCCTGTAATCTTGTATCTGTAATAGTACCTAAACTACCACCTGAATTAACAACTGATAATGATACACTTGGATTTAATGAATATTGATAGACTATTTGATTTACTATTTGAGTGACCTCTGCTGAGGACATCTCTTTAACATTTCCACTATCATTTTTTAAGGGTGTTCGGATTGTCATAATATATTCTATGCTATACTTATACGACTTCTAATTATGCACCAGCGCCATATATTGATTTTAAAATTCCTCCAGATGAATTTAATACTTGTAAATTAACTACTGATTTAAGTTGATCTTGTCCTATGGCGTCATCAGCAATTTTTGACTCGCCTATTGAATCATCTGCCATATCGCCACCTGTTAGAGTGCCAGGAGCAATCATTGTACTTGTAATTGTACCTGTGTCGCCTGTGGTAATTATTGTACCAGTTATATCAGGAAGTGTAATTGTTCTATCTGCTGTTGGATCAACAACAGTTACAGCAGTTTTAAATCCTCCTGCAGTAGCACCATCAAACTCAACATTGCCACTAAAAAGTGGAACAGCGTCAAAAGTTAATGCCTTGCCGGATGCTGAAGAAGTAAATCTTGGTATACTAGAGTTTTCATCTACACTTAATAATCCACTACCTGTTTCTAATTCACTTACTCTTAATGTATCTAAAACAGAAAGTGTATTAGTGTCAACTGATCTAATATTGTTTCCACTAATTTCAAATGATCCTAAAGTATGTGTAGTACCAAGAGCAGTTAAGTTATTTGGTATAGTTATATCATTTGGTAGACCAATTGTTAAAGTATCTGTTGCTGATACAACTGCCTGTATTTGATTAGTAGTACCTAATACAGATAAAGTATTTCCCCCACCAATAATCTGTGTAGATGAAGTTTCATCTCTAATAGTAAACCCAGCAGTTGATGTTGCAATACTAATAGTTTCGTTCATAGCGGCAACTAAATTTGTTGCAACAATAGCGCCTGATAGGTTTGCTATATCACCAAATTGATTAGCCGATAAGTCGTTAAACTCCGTTCTAAACTTTTCTAGTGTATCTGTTTCTGCTATAAATTTTACTGCCATTAGTGTTTACCTAAGTTTTTTATTAACTCTTTAATCTCTCTTAATTCAGTCTTTAAATTATTTATGTCTTTTACTGCACCTCTAATTTCATCTCCTTGACTTTCTCTTACTCGTACTCTTTGCATATAAACTGTATATTCACTTGTACTAGTATTAACAATAGCATTTGTTGAAGTATCTCTAACTAAACTATCATATCCTTGTACTTTTAATTTACTCATATTATATCGCCAATGCAATCGCTCTCATATCTCTAATTTTAGGAGGATAAGATGATATACTTCCTGTCATTCCAATTTTTAATTGAAAGGTAGTAAAGTCTTTTAAATTATTTACTGAATATTTGTATTCTCTAAATGAAGAATTATCTTCAGCAGGTGTAACAGTTATATCCTCTTCACCATTTGTGTTGAATGGTATCCAATTTATTTTGTCAATAGTAGTATCATCTTCCGATCCTATAATTCTGTAATACATTTTTACACTAGAAGTTGATCTTACATTTGAAGTCAATCTAACATCTAAAGAAGTTGAAGCAGTTTCTAATACAATTGATTTAGTACAATAAACTGCTGCTGTAGATGAACCTGTTGAAGCATTATCATTAACAAAATCTGGTGTATTGCCTGAAGTAGGATTATTCAATCTATTAGTAATTGTAAAAGCACTCATTCTTTGAGTATCTAATACAGGAGAAACTTTAGTATTTGTTGTACTTAAAGTTACAATATTAAAAAATGATTTATTACCAGACATTTCATTTGTTTCATTGATTGGACTAGCAACTAATTGAGGAGCAGTAAAGTAAATATTATCATTACTAACAACATTTATTTTACCAGAGTTTGCTGTTAAACTAAATTCTGATTCTGCACCGTGAACTGATTTACCACTTGTTGGTCTAATAGCCATAGTTAAATTTGTTTCAGGTAAAGTCATAGTTTGTATACCAGCTAAATTCAATACATCAAACGATCTATTTTGAGTTGCAGTAACAGCGTCACCACCAATATCACCAGTTGTGTTTGCTGTTCCAGTCGTTGTAATATCGTAACTATCTAAAGTTACATTTGAAATACTTGTATATGTTCCATTAATATCAGAATGAACAATTCCATTAAATGTACCAGAAGGTACTCCTGCAATAATAACATTGTTTGATGTTCCGTGCATTCCGTGATTTGGATGATAAACTCTAATTACACCTGAAGAATTTGTTGTTCTTAATGGATTTAGTTTAAGTGTTCTACTATCTAAATCTTTGTTCGCTAAAGTAACTTGTCCAATTACACTTTTAAATTCTGCTCTCTTAATTTTAAATTTTAAATCTTCGTTTTGATCTGCTGACCAAGTAACACCATTTTGTGATTTAAAGAAAACACCAGTGTAAGGTTGTTGTGATATTGTTCTATTAGAACCTAAATTTGTTTGACCTAATCTTGCAACAAAAACATTATATTCTGTTGTGTTTGCCATTAATACTAAAGAATATTCTGTATTCTCTTGTACATAAACTGGACTATCAAAAGTAAATGTAGTTACTGATGTACCATCTGTACTCGTAGTTACACTTGTTGGATTTAAAGATTTTTCTGAAAAAGGTAATATTGATTGACCTGGATAACCATTAACTGTATTTCTAACTTGTAAAGTTACAGGAATGTTATCATCTTTAGTTGAGAAACATATATCTACTGAAGTTAAGAATACTCCACCAGCGTCATCAATCATAAATGTTTGTGCTAATGGATCGTGGTAACCTACTTGTCTAGCAGCACCTCTTGTTGTACTTGTTTGAGTTACATTTTCTGTTTCGTTAGTTGCTCTAAATTCTACACCTGCTGTTCTCGTAGAGATAATTGTATTTTGTACTGTTTCAATAATACCTTTAGCAATATATTCAGCATTTGCTGCCGTATCTGGCGCTGAAGTTAAATCATTTGAAGATGAACTAGTTAATCTAAACACTCTTTCGCCTGTTCTCCATCTTGGTTTTGAAGTATCTTTTGGATCTGGTATTGAAAAAGTACCTGATACAGAACCATTATTGTCTGTAACTAAATTACCACCCAATGAACCACCAAAAGGAGTTACATATATTGATACAGTTTCATTATCAAAGTAAGGATAAACTCTTGTATTTGGTTTTAATCTTGTCGCAACAAAATCAACATCTCTACTTCTAATAAATGGAGTGAAAGCAATAGATATAACTCTATCACCAACATTTTGCGTAACTGTTTTAGGTACTAATACTTGTCTAATACCCATTCGTGTTTTTGTTCCTGTTCTAGTAGTCGTTTGGATATCTCTTTGCATTACTCTCCAACCGTGACCACCTCTTGCTTCATATCTTTCCGTACTATTAGATGTTGATTGACCTGTCCAATGATTTTGCCATTCGTTCCAAACAGTTCCCATTTCAACTGATTGTAGATTTGGATTACCTGATTGTTTAACTAAAGTATCCCAAGTACCATCATCATTTGTAATAGTTAAGTCTGGTGCTCTTTCTGTTTCTTTCCACTCGTCTGTTTGTGGAGTTAATGCAACAGAACCAATCCAAGTGAATATTCCAAATGGGTTAACATTTACAGTTTTACTTGCATAACTTTGATCTATTAAAGTTTCTTCCGTGTAAGGTAAAGTTATTAGATCGCCTGTTTTAGCATAATTAGAAAGTAGTCTATCAGCCGCCTCAATAACTGTACCATCACTATCTCTTTCTTCTAAAGCAATTGCGTCTTCGTTAAAAGTAGGTCTCATTTCACCTTTTGCCATATCCATAGCAACTTTGTAATCTAAATTTCCTGGATCACCTATTGAGTGTCCTGTAAAATTATCTACGACAAATCCGTTTTTAAATCTATCAAAACCATTTGCGTCTTGTATTTGTAAAGTTTGTGCTGATTGTTCTAGTAAAGACAATTGAGTATAGTATTCTGTATTTTCAATTCTCTTTTCTAGTCTACCAATATCTCTCATTGTGTATCTTCTATTATCAACTGATTCAATACCTACATCTGCTGTATCCAATGTATATGATGGAATAAACAATGTGTATAGGTGCATTGCGTTATCTAAAACACCAGGAATTTCTGGTTCTAAAGAACTTGCACCTTTTAATACTCTAAAGTTACCTTCTTTATCTAAAAATACTTTATCAACTCTTTGTAAATAAAATTCAAAATCTGAAGTTATATCTGTTTCAAATTTAACAATATCATTTGTTGAAGCACCTGAACCGTCATAAGAACGATCTTGGTCACCTGAATTAATTGTTGAAGCGTCATTTACTCTAGGTCTAAAATCTAAACTATCTCTTAACTCATAAACTCGTCCAGTTGTACCTGAAGTAAAACTAGGTATGTCTTCATAATCAATAATACCTGAATAACTATCTACATCAAAGTAATCACCAGCGCCGTGTGATAAGAAATCAAAATTAATTAATAATCTTCCTGTTGGCGTTATTGAACCTGTTTTTAATGTTAATCTTCCAATGTCATAGAAGTTATCTCTCATTCCTGTATCTAAATCAAATCTATCTGTAACATCTGTATCGGAAGCAGTAGCATCCGTACTAAAGTCTGCTGCCATATAAACATTGTTAATTTTTAAAATATCTGCCTTACCTAATCCTATTGTACCTGATTCAATTTCTGTTTGATCTGCTTTTTGAATTGTTGAAGCAGTATTTAAAGTTTTTGTTTTTGAACCTGCAACACTTCTATTAATTGTTGCTAATACTTTTACTTTATGTCCTTGAAAGTTAGAACCTAAATCTATTAATAATGTTTTGCCTGTTGGAGAACCAGATAATGTAAATATAGGATCGCCTTCGTGGTTATTACCACTTAAACTGAATACATCACCAGCAACACCTGAAGCACCGGAACCAGTTGCCATAATTGAAACTGAAAAATCTTTTTCTAGTAAAGCAGCAAATGTTTCATTAGTACCTGCTGTTATAGTTGCGTCACCATTTGATGATAATGTTTGTACGAAGTGTCTTCTTACTTTAAAATTTGTATCTGTTATACCAGAATTTATAGTTGTCTTTAATGTCTTAATAGTTTCATAAGGTAGTTGAAATACTGAAACATTTTTTTCTGGTGATTTAATTGATGATCTTCTTATTGTTACGACACCTTTTGTAGAAGCAGCAGCAGTTACACTTTCTAAAATTAAACTAGAATTTGAAATAATAGATTTAATAATTTTAGTTTCTGTATTACCACTATCGTTTGTAAATGAAATTGAATCACCTACTACAAGGTCTTCCGTAAACAAAGTATTAATGCCGGTTACACTTGCTGAACCTGATCCAACATCTATTGATCCTGAAAGAATTTTATTTACACCGAAAGTATTATCTAACGCTGTATCTGAAGTATATGTAGGAGAACCTGCCATACCAATTTGTTTAACTTGTGGGAAATCATATGAAGTTACACCTTTAAATCCAAGAGAATTTGATTGAATAGTAGCAGTGCTAGATGAAGTACCACCTGTAATTATTTCTCCTGCAATAAATGTTCCTTGTACATTTGATACAACTACAACTCCGTGTAAAGCAAGACCTGAAGAAGTGTATTGATTTATATTTGTAGGAGTTACACCATCTGCTCTGTATAATTCAAACTCGTCAGCACTAGGATTTCTAACAACAAATATATCATCTGTTGTTATTGCAACTGTTTGATCTTGTGCCGATATAGCATCAAATTTAATTTGTTGACCTTCTTTAAGTCCGTGAGCAGTTGCTGTTGCAACACCTGGACTTGCAATTGAAATTGCTGTAACATTAGCACCTGTTTGTGTTGATATACTTTCTAAAGTACCTGTTGCACTTGAAGTACCACCAGTTATTTTCTCTCCAGTTGTAAATGCTTGATTTGTTGTAATATTAAGATGAGTAAACAAATTAATATCAAATAAGAAATGTTTATATATGTTTGTTGTTGCACCAGCTGAAGCAAATAAATTACTAACTGCTGTTCCAGAATGATATTCATACCCTTTTGATTTAGCACGACCTATTGTGTTAAGACTAGCGCCTGTACCTGCATTTTCAACTCCACGAGTAACAGTTGATGTGTTATATAGATTAACTCTTTTAAATGCTTCTGTTTCACCAGATACAAAACCTATATCAGGAGAACCATACGAGTTAGTTACATTTACAAAATTACCTATATCAAATCTTGTATTAAAATTACTTTCAGTATTAAACTCTCTTGCCTTATCAACATCTACATATTGAGTTGCTAATTTTTCAACTTCAAAACCTTTTACATATGCTTTTCCTGGAGATAAACCTACTGCAAGTTTATTAGTGTCACCACCAGTAAGTGCTGTATAAATTCCTCTATTATTTGCTGATATTAAATGTTCTCTAATATCAATATCAAAAGGTCTTACAGTATAATCACCAGACTCGTCAAATGTTCTACGAGCAAAAGTATCTTCTAATATTGCATATTCAGTATTTCTAACTTTACTTTGTATTATACCTGTTTTTAATCTTAATAACTCTACAAAGTTTGCGTCATCTGTAGCACCAATAGATTTTTTAGTTAAAGTTAAATCTATTTTAAATCTGTGAGCACCTGGGGCGTTTGTGTTTGAAACACCTTGTGCATTATCATTTAAAGTATTATCTTGTGTAGGAGTTACGAAAGACTCTGAAACTAATAGTCCAACTCTATATGAAGGTGTGTTTGAATATTTGTCTAGTAAAATTGTTTGTTTAGAAACAGTTACCGTAAATCCATTTATGTAATATGAACCTGCCTCTACTTGAGCAGCAGAACCTGTAGCACAAGTATTAACTATTGCAGTTACATTAGTTGAATCACTATTTGTTCCTGTAATTGTTTCTCCGTCAGCAAATTTAAATTCATTATTAAGACTTCCACCAGTTTTACTATATTTTACAAATAAAGTATCTGGGTCTGTTCCGTCTGTTGCACTTTGATTTACAACTGTTCCTGTTACACCCGAAAGTGATCCTGTTAATACAGTACCATTAGTAAAATGTGCTAAAATGTTTGTACTATCAACACTTGAAAGTTTTACAGCATAATAATTTAAGTCATAACCAATCTCGCCAGGAATAACCATAGCACCATCTTTAAAGAAATGGTTACCTAATTTTTCAATTTGATTTTGTAAGATTGTTTGTGATTGTGTTAACTCTCTTGCCTGAACAGCAAATGCCGGTCTAAAAAGTATTCTATGAAATGATTTGCTATCCGCAAAGTCATCATAGTACGGTGAGAGGTTAAAGTCAGTTTTAGACATTTAAATACCCCTAAAATTCTATGACCAGTTTAATGTTTTCTGTCTGATCTGGTGCTCTTTGTATCGGTGTTCTATTTTCAATATAAAGTACATCGCCAGTATCGTGGTCTATTTCAGGAACTGAATATCCTGAAGTAAACGAAACATTAGAAACTGTTCCTGTTGATGAAGTATCTGGTGTTCCTGTAGGAGAACCACCACCTTGACCTGTAATAACATTAGCACCTGAGAACGCAGTTAAATTACCAGTTGCGTCCACGCCAGCATTGTTGTGTCTTGTTTGAATGTAATATAAAATTTTGTTTGTTGCGTCCCACTCTACAACTTTACCAGTTGCACCTGTACTTGCCTGACTAATTTCTTCGTCTGGTACAAAAGTACCTGGTGTTGGAGAATCAGCAATTTTAATTGCCTTTGTTAATCTAGCAGTATTAGCTGTTACAGCAGAAGCTGATTTTGTTGGATCTCTTAATAATGCAATTTTTCTAAAGTCATTGACAGCAGAAAAGTCACCAGAGTTAGCACTTTCAGTTCCTTCTAAACTTGTATTCATCATAACAAAGAAAGCACCTAATTCTTCTTGTGCATTTGCACCGTGTCCACCTTTAGGTGGAATAATTACATCTAATTCTGAACCTGCTAAATTAGTTGCACCTGCAGTAATTATTTGTGCATTACTAATTGTTGCAAAAGTATATCCTGTGCCTGGAGTAGTTACTGTTACTGAAGTTACAGCACCACCGCCAACTACTATTGTAGCAACACCACCAGAACCATCTCCTTTAATAGAAATACCAGTGAATGTTCCGTTAGTACCACCTGAGCCAGCAGTTTTAATTTTTACTATATCTATTGAACCATCAACAGCAGCGGAAATAACATTTGATTGATCTGCACTCGGACTAGAGTTTGGCGAAACTGCCATAAAGTCTGTTGATAAAAAATTTGCTTGTTGAGCAGCAGAAAGTGTGTACATAAATTTCCACTTGTATGAATCAGTAGTTGTAATTGCTGAAGTTGAAACACCAGTTGGTTCATCTGTTGAAGTAGCACCATTGTTGTTATCTAAACATTTGTAAACATTTCTTGCTGAAGATAATACATAAAAAGTAGAATCAAATAAAGTAGTTGCACCACTTGATGATGTTTTTCTTACACTTGTTGATCCTGTTGTATATTCTCCAATGTCGTGTGAATAAGTATCGTAAATTGTACCAGCAGTCCAGTTTCTTCTTGGTATTACAAAAGATACATCTGAAGATTGTACTCTTTTAGCAGCAACTAAATCGTCAAATGTATAAAATTCTCTACCCATTGAATCAGCAGGTGTATTAGGAGCAGCGTCCGTACCTTCGTAATCTGTTCTTCCATCGGCTCTTGTTAAAGTACCAAAAGGTTGTGGTCTTCCAATACCTAAGTAATACACTTGACTTGCTGTTTCAGAAAATGATTCTGAAAATTGTTCAGCATTGTTTATTCTAAATTTATTTGTTATAATTGCTGGCATAGTTCCTTATTCTTTCTTATATTTATACTACTTTTCATTAAGTTATGTTAATTGTTCCTAGCATAGCTGCGTGTGATGAACATTGATAATACAATGTTGCTGGGGCATCCATAGGCACGTGAAACTCAATAACACCAGTAGATCCTGAAGCATTGTTATTAGTAACGCCTGTGCTATATGCACTTCCACCAGCAGTTGATCTAATTTCAAAAGGGTGACCACTACTTGTATTTCTAAAGTAATAAGTTTGACCTTTC
>Ga0209709_10004328_pt1 | contig 11485 bp, 8 predicted proteins | sample ArcticOcean_MG_C_2_FD_187435 | JGI IMG/M metagenome (GOLD analysis project Ga0209709, IMG submission 187435) | Marine microbial communities from western Arctic Ocean - ArcticOcean_MG_CB4_136 (SPAdes) (version 2) | ecosystem: Environmental > Aquatic > Marine > Oceanic | place: Arctic Ocean... | reverse complement strand
TTATTTGTATGTAATTGCCGGTTGATTGTAGGGTAATCCTGTGATGGGGTTGATTCTATCAGCAGCATTATCCTGTGTAAAAGGTACTTCAGGACCTTGTATAAATTCTTCACCTACGATTCCTCCTACTGAATATTTAGGTTTAGGACCTTCATCTGAAGCCTCTGCTCTTATCTCTTCTCTTAAGTCTTCGTCATATCCAAACAGTTGACCAACAACATCTCTTCGTGTAAATTCTTTTCCAAAAGGAACAAGTACTTCTCCTACATCAATACCTAAAGACTTGAAATGTGCAGCAACGTTTCCATCACCTGATGTTACATTTTTACTAAACTTATATGCACCAGTTGTTAAATCTTGCACCATCCCATAAGCAGGGTAGACTGATTCTGCTACACTATCGTTGTTATACTTAAACATAGAAATACCTTTATCTACAAACCAAGGATACATTTGACCACTAAACATTCCGCCCTGACCTATAAATTTTAAAAGTTCTTCACTGTCTTCAAACGGATTTAACGTTTCGTCTTCTACCATTTCTGAATCAGGGTTTAAATAAAGTTGTAATTGTTTAACACTGCCATAAATAGGAAGTGTTGTTAACATTAAAGTTGCAAGTTTAGCATCTCCCTCTTCCATCCTACCAATAAGGGCGTTTGTTTGAGTAGATTTAGCCTGTGCCCAAGATAAAAAACTACCTATAAAACGCATCCAAGGGTCTTGAGACTGAGAAAATAGTCTTCTATTTCCTGCTGTGGGTATAAGAGCATCCCTATCTGCAGCACTTCTTCCTGCTCTTTCTATTATTCGTTTCCCATGACTATCTAACATAGCGTCATCAATAGTTTTAAATTTATTTAAATATTTTATTTGTTCAGCAGATATTCTAAAATCTGTAAGTTCTTTAAGATGTCTTCTTGCTAATTTTGTTTTCTTTCCTAGCTCAAAAGCTCGAATAGCTCCCGCATCAAAAGCATATTCTCTAGCAAATCTAGTAATTCTACCTAACTGAACAATCTCAAAGAATCTTGTTTGAAAATCTTGTACCCTTCTTTGATAACTAGTGGTTGCGTTCATACTAAAATTACTAAGTTCTTTTTGAAGTGTTCCGTTGTATCGTCTATTTTTAAAAGGAACTGAAAGAACTTTATCGTATGCACCAAAGGTAATAGAGCCATCTTTTCTTCCAAACACACCTTCTTTAATTCTTCCACTACGAAGACCTAAAGACGCAGAAGGTTTAAGAGCATCTGGTCCTCTTCGTTTTAACTGCACCATCATAGATTTCATTGCTGCAGTAGGACCACTATTTTGAAATACTTGTATTAAATCTCCTAAAGAAGGAACTACAACTTTAGTAAGTTTTGTAGTAGATAATAACGCTTGAAGTGTCATAACAATACTTTTAGACCACCCATCTGAAACTTGTTTATGAACATCGTGAACACCAAAAAAACTGTTTACTCCTTTTGCAATTCTAGATATATCTTCGTTGTATAGTTGTCTTAACCCTACATCTAATGTAAAATCACCTTTTCCTCCAGCTGCGATTGCTGCGTTTTTATAAAATTGTTTTAGTTGTTTTATAGTATCTGTTATACCCTGTCCTTTTGCTCCAAATCTTCTAGCAAACTCTACAACAGGTATTGTATTTTCAAATAAAGAATTTGTTGTAAATTCAAAATCTTGAATAAATAAATTTTTTGCATATGCACGAGCTTCTTGGTCAAACAAAACTCTTTCATTATCAAAAAATCTAGCTGATTGTATAAGAGTATCTTCTTTTCCAGCAGCTTTACCTGACTGAGTAGATAGAGCATCAATTTCTTTCATTAAATTTTCAGAGTTAAGAATCTCTTTTCTTCGGATACTATCAGATTTATCTAAATAATTTTTAGCAATTCTTTCTAGTTTTTCATCAACAGTTGAACCGTTAGGTTTTCCACTAGTGTCAGATAAAAGTTTATATTTTTTAGGGTCTAATTTATGTAAATTAATATTTTGTATTCTAAATGCTTCTTTTAAAATTTTTAAAGTTTCTACTGCTCCTATAAAACCAGCTGCTTCAGGATTAAAAATTTGAGTTAAGCCGTAAGAATCTACTTCTTTAAATGTCAATCCAGTTTCTCTTACATATATTTTAAATTCTTCTTGAAGAGCAAAAACATCGTCTGCCATTTTTTGAGCTGCTTTGTTATCCAAATCTCCGGGGTCTAAAAAAGAATGTTTAGAAGTAGAAGGCATGTTGCGTTCTTGCAGAAGACGTGTAGCAGCTGCAACATCAGTGTCACTTGCTGTTCCAGTTATTCTAAATAGTTTAGACCTAAATAAATCTCCTGCTGCCGCTGATAAAGTTTCAATAGCGTCTGGTAAAGGTTTACCTATCATTACTCCTAGACCTTGGTTTTTAAACATAATGTTTCCAAAACCCTGCATTATTTCATTACCTGCTTGAAAATGTGTAGCTTGACTTCCACTTAACATTTTTTTTATGCCTGTTCGCCACTGTAAACTAAACTCAGTTTGAAATCCTTTGTTAAGTATTTCTATTTCTTTTGCTCTTAATCCAAAGTTACTTACTTGAATTCTTTTCATTAAAAATCCAAACGTAGCACCGGTTAACATTGCATTAGTTAAGAAATCATCACTCTCACCATCGCTAAAACCTAGTGCAACTAATCCACCACTAGTTGCTCCAAATAAAGGTCTTACTGTTTCTTGAACAAAAGCTCTAAACAGTGATTGGCTAAACTTACCCTCAAGAATTCTAACTCCTTTATCGTCTTTTTTATTCCAAAGATTTTTTAATGAATTAAAACCTATGATAGCAGAGTTTTCTGGCATTTTAATAAAAGTTAATTCGTCTATTTCTTTTAATAGAGGGGCTAACTCATCTTTTAAAACTTTTACCTGTGTTTGTAAGTCAGTTTTTTTAGCAAGTTGTTTTTTTGAAGCTGTTGTTACCTTGGCTCCTTTTCTAGGACTCCTAATATTTTTAATTTTCTTGTTTAAAATTTTTATTTCGTCAAGTATTAAATCTCTTTGCGTATATTTTATACCTGCAGAAGATATGCCGTCACTCCATGCTTGAAAAAAAGGTTGGCTTTCAAAAGCAGTTTCTTCCCCTGCCTCTGCTAACCCTTTTTTTGTAGCGTTATCTAAAGGTTTTACTGGAACATTATCAGCTTTAGAAGACAGAAATTTATTAGCTATCATACCACTTATTAAACTACTACTGCCTCCTAATGCAAAACCTAAACCTACGTTTTTTGCACTTACATCTCCATATAATGTGTATTCTCTCAGTGCCATATCACTTGCAGCAACCGAACCTCCAACACCTACACTTGCAAGTTTACCAGCCTTTGCAATTTTAGTCCAAGGAACAAGTAATGTTACTGGGTCTGCAATAGCTACACCCATACGTCCACTAATAACTGTCCAAGATTCTTGTTTATTTCTAAACTCTGGATAATCTTTTAAAATTTCTTCTTGTCTTTCTCTTTCTATTCTACGAGCAGCTTGTTTAAACGTCTCTCCTTCTTCTTTATTAAATACAGCTCCTCCAAGTTGAAAAATATTTCCTAGTATAGTTTTTTCTTGTCTTGCTCCATACTGAAGTTGTCTAGTTGTACTAATGTTTTTATCTAATTTATAATATTCTTCATCGTCTTGTATAATAGGCTCATCATTTAAAGAGTTATAAAAAGAAGATTCTTCTTTTATAGATGTTGTTTCTTCTGTAACTATTTGTTCATCTATTAACTCTTCGTTTTGATTTTGTATATTTTCTAAACGTTGAATATCTTCTAATCTGTTTTGCTCTTCTAACCTGCGTTCTTCTTCTTCACGTTTTTTTCTCTCTTCTTCAGTTTCTTCTTCTTCCGTACTGTATGAAGGTAATAAATCGTAAAACGAAACGTCTGTTTTTAATGAAGTATTTATTTCTTCTGTTTCTAAACCCATGCTTATAATCCTATGTTACTAGTCTGTTGGATATTTATTATTAAATATATTTTGTAATTGAGTTATGAATGTTGATTTTCCTTGAAAAGAACTTGTTAGATAAGTAAAATCTTCAATAAATATTTGAGCATTTTTTCTATCATCATTGTCTATAAGAGTCATAAAGTTTGATTCATGGTCTATTAAAGGTAAATCAAAAGTTTTATTACTTGCGTTTGGTTTAAAAGAAACTGTTTCATTATAGCGATAATTATTTTCTGGTTCAGTCATAGGGATATAGTCACCATTAACTTTATAAGATGTAGAAATCCATCTATTAACACCTATTTCTAAATAATATTCAACATTTTTTGTTCTGTCTTTTTCAGGTCTGTTGGCATTTCCTTGTTCATAGTCTTTTACTGCCTGTCTTGAGTAAGCTAAAATTTGATTCATAGCCATTGCTTGTTGTTGTCCAAGTTTATCATCTGCTATATTTAACTTTCTCATAATATTATACAAACTTTGCTTTTTATCCCCAATCGTAAACATTACTTTATCTAAAATATTTGAATTCCTATCTGTAGCTGTTGCACTAACGGCTGCGTTTAAAGCTGTTGCATGAGTTCTTATAGGTGATGAAGTATAAACATCAGGTGTTAATTGTTTTCTTAATTCATTTGGTGTTAAAGGAGTGTATGTAACAGAGCTATCAATACTAGATAAACTTTCTTGATAAGTTGTATTTTTTGCTATCTCTTCAGCTAATTCTTTTTTCATGTCTGAGTTATAACTTACAGGAAGCATTAATGTTTGTTCATTAATTTTTACTTCTTCTAAGTTAGCTTTTCCTCTACCGTAAAGTCCTAAATTACCTAATAAATAACCTCCAACATTGCTTTCGTCTTTAATAATTTGAGCACCTATATCAAGTTTGTCTTGTATAGGCTTTAAGAAATTTGTTTTAGCTGCTGTTAAGTCAGTTTCTGTACGTCCAATATCTCTAAACTTACTATATAAGTCTCGTTTTTTTCCATAAGCTAACATTTCATCTTCAATTTTTGAATCTACATCTTTTTTAAACTGAGTTAAATCTTTGGGAGTTGCTCCTCCTAACTCTGTAGTTTTATAAAATTTATATAGTTCATTACGTTTAGCAATTTCCCAATCATCTACACCTGTTTGACCGTATGTACTCATCATAGTTTTATCGTCTTTCCAAAAATTTATTCCTTTGTCATATCGTGAAGTTGCATTAGCTAAAACACCTGCATTATTATTCCAAAATACTTTTGCTCTTTTTTCAGCTTTGTTTCTAAGATAAACATTTCCTGCTTGAACACCTAACATTAACCCTGTAAAAATTTTAGCTTTTTTTTCTTGCCTTTTACTTTTTTTCTTTGCAGATTGTAATAGAGATTTTCCTAGTGTTTCAATTGCCATTATATTTCCTTGTTATCTGATAAATTATTTTCTTGTGGTTGTTGTGCTAATAAACTCGGTAGCTCTGGAGGAGTAAATTCTTTAATTTTTTCTTGAATGTTTTGAGGTATAACTCCTGATTTAAGTTTAGGAACAACTTTATCTTGAGCAATGTCAATAGCTTTTTCAATACTGTTTAATTGTTTATCATCATCGTCATAATCTTCTTGCTCATCTGAATAAATTACAGCGTCCATAATCCCTGCTTTTTCTCCTAGTGCCATAAGCATGTACATAACAGGCTCAACTAACAATAAAAGTAAATCTGGATTCCACATTCCTTTTTGAAAACCGTCTGTTAAAATAATTTGAGCAATATCTCCTATCGGTACATTGTTATCAATTAAATTAATAACAGAATGATAAGCTTCAGGCTCTGTTAACTCTATAAAAATAGAGTCTACTGCAGGGTCTATTTCTGTAAATGATGTAGCTTGTTCCCAAGGATAAGGAGTATCTGGAGAATTAGTTAAAGATTCTCCCGGAATAGGTCTACCATTAGTAGATAAAAACTCTAGTCCCTTTGGGTCGTACTGTTTTTCTTGTATCATTATTATCCTTTTTTATATGTATCAAACCAACTATAGTATACATCTTTACCAAAATCTGATGTTGTAATATTTGCATCATATGCTGGTCCTCCAAATGTAAATCCTTGATTTCCTAGCACAGTCTGTTGTTCATTGTATGTAGTGTAAGATGAGTTATCTGCTAAAAAGTTATAAGTTTCATAAGCTTTTCCACCTTCTCTTTCGTATTCTTCTGGCGGAGCTAGTGCTGCATCTATATTAGTACCTACCGCACCAATAAAACTTTCTTTTGCTTTATCAGTTGCTTTTTCAAAAAAACCTTTTTCTACTGCTTTTTCAGCAACTTTACCACTTACTTCAGAAGCTGCACTTTCAGCAAAAGCTTTACTTGTATCAAGTTTTACGCCTACTGGTTGTGCTGCTGCTTCTGTAGCAATGTTTTTTGTAAAGTCAATTGGCTTACCCATATCTATTTCAGGACCGTTTTGAACAGCATCTGCAAGTAAGTCACCTGCATCAGCTTGAATACCTAAAACATCTTTTGCTTTTCCAGTTAAAGTATCTATGCCTGTAGATATTTTATCACTAACAAATTGATAAGCAGTTTTAACTTTAGTAGCTCCCCAATGCACTCCTTTCATCACATAGCCTAAAGCTTTTTTAAATAAACTATCACTTGCAATGTTAGTTGCTGCTTGTGCTCCAAAGTTAGCAAGAGTAAGTGTAGTACCCGTCATGCCGGTCCAAATAGCCCCTGCTGCCCAAGGCATAAATATTCCTAAAGCAATAGAACCTAGCGGTCCAAGTTTTGCAAAAGGTTTTGCTATCTTAGCCATTATTTTTTTTAAACCTTTACCAATCTTTTTAATCCGTTTACCAATACCTTTTACAATTTTTTTTAAATTTTTAAAAATTCCCCATCCCATAATATTCTCCGTTAACCTTTATTAAATAACTGTTTAATTAAATTACTGACACTACTAACATTAGCAGACCAATTTTCTGCAGAAGCTCCTTCATTAGCTAAAGCTTGAGCATACAGTTGAGTTTCTCTATTCTGATTATTTTCAGAAGATTGCCAAGTATAATTAGCTTGGTCTCTAAGTTCTTGCCATAAAAATGCTTGAGCTTGTGAAGACATATTAAATGCATTTTGTGCATTTTGCATAGCTACTTGATTTGAAGCAGCTGTATTTATAGTATTAGCTTGTCTTCTCCACGCTAAATTAGATTGTTCTACTGCTTGTGCATTACTAACATTAAATTTATTTCTATCAAATTCTACTTGGGAATTATATTGATTAATATTATTAACCATTGCGGCATTAGCTTTTGCTAAATCAGCTCCGACTTGAAACTCTAAAGCCTGTCTTGCATTAACTTGTTGAACATTAAACTGAGCCATTGTATTTTGTTGTTGAGTATTTTGCATATCTACTTGAGTAGCAAGGCTAGACATAAATTGTTGTGTTTGATTTTCACTAGCAGAATTAAATTGTCTTGCAGCATTTTGAGCAGACTGATTACTTAATAATGTTTGTTGTTGTTGTTGAGCTTTCAACACATTAGCTTGTTGATTATTATTAAGGTTTGTTAAATCTGTTTGTAAAAAAGCTTGAGCATTTTGTATTTGAGCTTTTTGATAAAAGTCTGCGTCAGCTAAATTAGTTTGAGATGTTATTATAGCATCTTGAATTGTTGCTTGTTGTCTGTTATTAGCTTCTGTTAAACCTACCGTTTGTAAAAACTTACTGTTAGATAATGCTGTTTGTTGGTCAGCACTAAACTGAGCCATGTCCATTTGGAAAACTTTACCAGCGTTATCAAGTGCTGTCTGTTGTCTAAACTGAGCATTTTGTATTTCAGCTTGAGCCTCGATAGATTTCTGTTGTCCTATACTTTGCTGTATTGCTTGAGCATTAGACTGTGCTATAGGAACAGCAGATTGTATAATAGCATTGAGCAAGGCATCTCTTCCTACAGTTGAGGCTGACATACCACGCTGTGCTAACATCGCTTCTACGGATGCTACAGCAGGTCTAGCCCATGTAGGAATATTACCTTCTTCAATACCAACTAATAAACTATCTAATTGATTAGATACTAATGCTTCTTCAGGCAACCCAGCAATAACACCTCTTTCAGCTTCAGTTAAATCCATTAACCTTGCTTCTAAGTCTTCAGGGTCGTTACCAAGAGTAGCTATATCTTCTGCACTAACACCAGCATTAGCTAATTGTTTCTTAGCCCTTGTAACCCGTGCTAGAGTTGTTCCTGCTACTTGAGCAGCTTCTGACATAGCTGTAGGGCTTATAGTTCCTATAACTCTTTCAGTTAAAGCTCCTTCTGGTATTTCAACAGTAGCGGCTTCAATAGAAGCAGTACGTTGTGTCTGTGCAGCTTGAGCCTGTGCTTCAGCACTAACTTCTCCTTCAGCTACAGCAATTTCTGGAGCTTCTGTAACTTCAGCTGCTTCCATCTGTGAAGCTGTTAGTGTTTCTGGAGCAGCAGTTGTTACCGCTGGACCTGTTGTTACTGCGTCAGGTGTTGTTGGAGCTACTGCTTGTACAGCTTCAATAGGAGTAACAGGGTCTAGTTCTTTAGCTGAACCCATCTCTCCAACTTCTACTGCTTTAGGGTCTGGAGTTACAGGAAGTCCTGTCATGTTTCCAGATATTAAATCTTTAGCTGTTTCTTTAGCGTCTTGCATTCTTTTACGTTCTAAAGCTACTCTTTCTGCTTCTGCTGCTGCTTTGACTGCTGCATCTGCTGCTGCTTTATCAGCTATAATTTTATCAGCTGCTGCTTTTTCTGCTGCTGCTGCTTTTTCTGCGTCTGTTAAACCTGCTTGTCTAAGTGCTTCAGCATCAGCTGCTTCTTTATCTGCAATCTCTTTTAGTCTTGCAGCTTCATCGTCTGCTAATTTTTTATCTGCTGCAATTTTATCGTCAGCTAATTTTTTAGCTGCTGCATCATCAGCTGCTTGTTGAGCTAATAATGCTGCTGCTGCATCGTCTTGTGCTTTTTTAGCTGCAGCTACTGATTGTTCTGCTTCTGTTTGAATGTCGTCTCTTACTTGAGGTTGGTCTATTCTACCACCACCATCAATAAGCTGTGTATTGTTATTATCAGTTACTACGCCACGACCACGTTGATATTTAGCTCTTTTTTGAAGCTTATCTTTTATTTTTTTTGTCATTGTTATATACCTATTTTACTTAACTTCAAAGAGTTTGTCAAGCTTTTCACCAATTTTATCTATTCTATCCATGAGTAATCCCATGTCGTCTCGAAGTTCTGTTTTTGTTACGTAATCCTTTGCAATCTCTTCTCGTGTTTTGTTTAAGAGAATGTCTTGTCTTCTTAGTTCTGTTGTGTTTTGTCTAATCGAGTAAAAGATAGGAGCAATGATAAGAGTTATTAAGACGTTCCAAATAACGTATGCAGAGACTTCCATGTTAAGCTCCTAGTATTGGGAAGTCACCTAATGGTTTTACAGGTGGTGTAGCATCGTTGTAAACGTATAAAGCTGCTAGAGCATCTACGTCTGCAGCGTTGCCTATGGCTGTACACATGGCGTTAGCTTTAGTTCTTACTGCAGCTCTCCAAGTTGTAATAGCACTAGGTACTGCTGTACCACCTTCTGCTGCCCTTACTACCATCCAGTCAGTGTCTTGTAGTAAGCCACCGGCTTGAGAGTTAATACTCTGCTTGTAGTTGTATTTAAGACCTCTAGAAGCTACTTCACCTTCAGTACCTAAACCATCTGTCTCGTTTTGTGCAGTGTATAAAGTATCTGCTATGGCTTTTGCTGTAGCTGTGCCATAAGAAGCTGTGACTGTTCCATCTGCAAACGCAAAGGTTTGATTGGTGTTGATGTAATACTCTTGGTCTTTAAAGTTTGAGTTGTCTATGACAATCTCGTAAATCCCTATAGCTTCTAGCTCTGAGCTAGTCCAAAGCATAAAGATATTACTAGGGTAATTAACCTCACCTATTGTTAAACCTTTAGGTCTTGTATAGACCTGTGTTACGTTATCTGATTCTACTAAAGCCCACATAATTTACCTCGCTGTTGTTGGGATTCCTGTTGATGTTGTGAATGGATTTTTTGCCCAAGCAAAATAAGCATATTCATTTCCTCCTCCTGAGTTTGCAGGGTAAGTTGAACCTCTAAGTTTAAATCCATTTGATAAAAAATCTACTTGGTTTGCATCTGTTACTTCTGCTGCTGCTGAGTTTGCGTATAAATCATCATTCATTAGATTAGAGGGTGACCTTTTGCTATCTATTATAGACCAACCATAATTAGGGTCTGATAATACTTTAAACATAACTAAAGCAGGTTTGAATCCTGTATAGACAAACGCACCATTTGCATTTCCATTTCCAAAGTAAGTGCCAAATTTTGAATACCCTTGTACTTCTGCAAAGCAGTAAGCTACATAGGCTTCGCCATCAGCATTAACAGAATGGTCTGTATTTACAGTAAAAACAGTTGAAGAAGGTGCTGTATCGTTCCAGAAAGCAGATGAAGCTGCCCACCCTACTGTAGTATTTAAAACTAAATAGAGGTCATTCCTGTCTGGAGGAAGCACAGCCCAAGGGTCAGCAACATCTCTGTTTTTAATTATTATAAGTTTAGGAGCAACTCCTAATCCATGAGTAACTGTTCCAGCAGCTCCCGTTCCTGTGTAAGTTACAATGCTAAACCCTGCTGTTGTATTGGCTTGGTAAGTTCCCCCAGGATTATTACCGCTTTCACTAAAGGCTGTTGTCGTACCACCATTGGCTTTCCATTGCCAAGCTACATAGGTTCTTGCATTTCCATTTCCGTCTGTGTCCCCATTTAATGAGAAACCATCTGAATCAAAAGATTCAAACATCTGTGCATCAGAACCTTCTGCTCCTGCAGTGTTTGATTTTAAGTAATAATCAGCACCTCTTGAGCTATCATATAAAATATTACTTGTAGCATTGCTTCTGCTTTTATACCAAACCCAGTCTGGCTGCATAGCACTATTACCATCGTTAACTATGGCTCTGTCTGAACCACCATTACCTGTATAAATAGCAGTCTGAAAATGTGCAGATGGGTCATCTATATTTGTATAAGCCATTATCCGTACTCCGCTAAGTTTTTAGTGCATAAGGCGTAGTAGCCTGTAGGCGGTGCGTATTCAAAAGTTCCGTAGCCATTGCCGTCTGTTGCTGCACTTGATGGTGTCCATGCTGAATACCCACCAAAGTTGTATTGTACTGTGTCGTTTACAGTTCCATGAAAAGGCACTACCATTTTGTTTGCTGCATCAAATAAAGAAGTATTAGCAACATCTGCTTGTAGTGTGCCATTACCATAAATACTTATTTGATTATCATCCATATTTAAAGCTATGCTTATTATATCTCCTGCTGTATGAAAATCTGTAAATGCATCAAGAGAACCTGCGGTAACGCTACCACCATTGATATACTCAATTCTTGCTGCGGATATATTAAAATTAAAAGTAGAATTAACTTGGTGT
>Ga0209709_10004319_pt1 | contig 11492 bp, 10 predicted proteins | sample ArcticOcean_MG_C_2_FD_187435 | JGI IMG/M metagenome (GOLD analysis project Ga0209709, IMG submission 187435) | Marine microbial communities from western Arctic Ocean - ArcticOcean_MG_CB4_136 (SPAdes) (version 2) | ecosystem: Environmental > Aquatic > Marine > Oceanic | place: Arctic Ocean... | reverse complement strand
TTTCTCTGGCAATTTTTTCAATATATTTCAAATCGTTTTCTATTTTATTTTTTTCAGTTTTTAAAGTTTCTCGTTCTGCTCGCAAATTAACAATTTTGTTCTGAATCAATTTTCGCTCACTTTTTATTTTATAAAGTTTTAGTAACCCATGATCACCGAAAACAAATACAATTATTAGGCTGAGACATATTAAAAAAACTAGTCCTTGAAAAAACTGTTTTTGAAATATAGTTATAGATCCAGGCTTTGATCTTTTAATATTTTTTCTTGAAAAGCTTCTCCTCATGCATTTTTACCAAGACAATCCATTGATGGAAAAGAAGCTGAGCCTTTGAGTTCTTCTTCAATTCTAAGCAACTGATTGTATTTGGCCACTCTATCGCTTCTAGATACAGATCCCGTCTTAATTTGGCCCATGCCCATTGCAACTGAAAAGTCAGCTATAAAAGTATCTTCTGTCTCACCAGACCTATGTGATATAATAGCTCCGTAACCGACTTTTTTAGCTAGATTTACAGCTTGGATTGTTTCAGAAACAGTCCCAATTTGATTTAACTTTATTAGTATTGAATTCATTGATTTTTTATCAATCGCTTTTTGTAACCGCTCGATGTTTGTTACGGTTAAGTCATCCCCTACGATTTGGATATCTTTGCCGAGTCTTTTATTGAGATTTGTCCATCCTTCCCAATCATTTTCGTCTAGTCCATCTTCAATTGATATTATAGGATATTTGCTGACTAAAGAAGCTAAGTATTCAATCATTTCGTCAGATGAGAATGCTTTATTTTCTGAATCTAAATTGTATTTACCCTCATCAAATAATTCACTTGCTGCAACATCTAGGGCAATAAAAACTTCCTCTCCGGGTTTATATCCTGCTATTTCGATTGAGTTTAATATTATATCTATAGCCTCCTCATTTGAGTTAAGGTTTGGTGCAAAACCACCTTCGTCTCCAACTGCAGTATTTAATCCTTTTTTATGTAGTTCTGATTTCAGGCTATGAAAAATTTCTGCCCCAATACGAAGAGCGTGTGAAAAGGTACTAGCGCCAAACGGGAAAATCATAAATTCTTGAATATCTACGGTATTATTTGCATGGCTACCGCCATTTAAAATGTTCATCATAGGGACCGGCATTTTAAAATTATCAGCTATGCCAAGGTGTTTATATAATGGAATGTTTTTTACATTTGATGCTGCTCTAATTGAAGCAAGCGAAACTCCGAGAATTGCGTTTGCACCTAAAATAGATTTATTTTCAGTTCCATCAAGTTCGATCATAGTGCTATCAATTTTTGATTGATCATCTATGTCAAGTCCTTTTAATGCTTTATTTATTTTATCATTTACATTGTTAACAGCTTTTAATACACCTTTTCCATTATATCTACTTTTATCGCCATCTCTTAACTCGACTGCTTCAAATTCACCGGTTGATGCACCAGATGGCACAGAAGACCTACCAGAAACTCCATTTTCTAGAAAAACGTCAACTTCTACAGTAGGGTTACCTCTAGAGTCTAATATCTCTCTAGCACTAATATTTTTTATATTTGATTTCATTAATTAATCCATGATTTTGATTGTTTGAAATTAAATTTGAGGGACTTTGAGAAACAAACAATATAAACTTGCAATTCAGAGCAGGAACTTTTAATCTGCTATTCTGTTAAAATGATTCATGATTAAAGTTAAAAAGCTATTAAAAAGTAATTATGCTGCCTGGGATGCATTTGTTCTTGGAGCAAATAATGGAACAATTTTTCATTTGAGAGATTTTCTAAACTACCATCCTAAAAATAAATTTAAAGATTACAGCTTAGAACTTTACAAGGCCAATAGCCTTTTATCTGTTCTCCCAGCGGCAGAGGTAATAAAAAACAATAAGAAATTATTAATTTCTCATCCGGGAACATCATTTGCTTCATTTGTCACGAAAGAAGACCTTTCAATTAAAGATTCTTTAGAGATTGTAGAAAAAATTATTGAGTGGACCCGAAAAGAAGGTTTTGACGGAATTCAGTTGAAAATTCCTCCAGCCTTCTATTCTAAAAGATTATCAAACTATATAGAGTATGCATTGTTGTCAAACGGGTTTAATTATTTTAATAGGGAAGTAACAAGTACTCTTTTCATTGAAAAAAATGAAGAACAGATACTAAAAAAATTCAAATCGTCACACTCAAGAGCAGTAAGAAAATCTGAAAATTTAGGTGTTGAAATAAAAATAACAGATCGCGTTGGAGAGTTTTTTTCGATTCTTGAAAAAAATTTAAAAATAAGACATGGTGCTTCACCAACACATACGATTGATGAATTAGAATCATTAATGAGAATTTTCCCTAATTCAATCAATATTTTCGGGGCTTTTTATGAAGATCAGATGATAGCGGGTGTTTTAAATTTCATTGTTAAAGAAGATGTCGCGTTAGCTTTTTACATTAGCCATAAAAATGAGTATCAGGAATTAAGGCCTTTAAACCTTTTGTTTTTTAATGTCTTTAAATGGGCTACTAAACAAAAAATAAAAGTATATGATTTTGGTACCTTTACGGTTGATGGTACAGCGAATATGGGCTTAGGAAGATTTAAAGAAAATTTCGGAGCTAGCGGTGTATTCAGAGATAGTTTTCAAATATTATTTTAAATAAATGTCAATAAAAAATCTAGGTAAAGAATCGTTAATCTATGGTACTGGGCATGTGCTGGCTAGGTTAGTAACCTTTTTTCTTTTGCCTATTTATACTCATGTATTTTCTCCTGAAGAGTACGGTGTCATTTCTCTTGCATATGCTTTTATTGGTATTGCTTTAATGGTTTACCGATATGGTATGGATACGGCATTAATGAAATACTCAGTGCAATTAAGTGATCTTGAAAAAACAACGCATATTTCGACTATATACGTACTTCAATTATTCACTTCTGTGATTTTTTCAGGATTATTATATCTAGCAAGCAGCCATGTATCTGAAATTATTCTAGGCGTGACGAAACCAGAATGGATTATGATTTTATCAGGTATCCTCTTCTTGGACAATTTATGGAATCATCATGTTCTATTATTAAGGGCTGAAAACAAACCTGTCCTCTATATCTTTTTTAGCCTCGGAAATGTCATTTTAACGATGGTTTTTAATATTATACTTGTCATCAAATGGGACTTGGGCATCGAGGGTGTTTTGACTTCTAACTTGATGGCTTCTGGTTTTATTTTTATTGCTTCAATGCCTGTTGTAATTAAAAGAATAAAACTATTCCAAATACGGTCAGAAGTAGTAAAAGATATTTTGAGCTTTGCGCTTCCATTTCTTCCCGCAGGTATTTTTACTATGATTATGGAATTATCTAATCGATATATGCTTGAATGGCTTGAGGGGACTTATGCTGTAGGTCTGTTTTCAGCTGGATACAAATTCGGGATATTTGGATTAATTGTTGTAATGGGATTCAATATGGGCTGGACCCCGTATTTTTTAAAACGAATAAAAGAAAAAGATGCTAAAGTAGATTTTTCTTCAATATCCTCTTTGTTTTTAGGGCTCTTAGGATTTGTTGTGGTGTTGATATCTTTATGGTCCTCTGAAATTGTTCGTTTTAATATTGGACCATATCATTTGATAGGTAACAATTATTGGGACTCAGAAAAAATTATTCCAATAGTTTTACTAGGGTACTTTTTTTTCGGAACTTATATACTTCAATTGCCTGGAGTTTATTCAAAAAAGATAACAAGGTGGGTACCAATCTTTAGGGCGATAGGGGCTTCCACAAATATTTTTTTAAATATTCTTTTAATCCCTAAATATGGCATTGTTGGTTCTGCATGTGCGACCGCAGCAGCTTTTTTATTAATGTCGTTTTCAGTATATGTAAAACTATATAAAATATATTTTGTTAGATATAACTGGCTTGCACTCTTTTACCCAATTTTTTTTATAGCGCTAACTTTTCTATCTATTAATACTTTGGGCTATCGCTTAGCTATTACTTTATCGTATCTATTGGGATGGTATTATATTGCATTAAACAATGATGAACGTTTAACACTTAAGGGTCTATTAAGTTGATAGCTGTAGTATCATGTTCTCATTATCCTGACGATGAAAGAATTTATTATAAAGAAATAAAAACGTTATCTAATAGAAAAATAAAAATAGACTATTATACGCTATCAAGTATAAAAATTTCTTTATCTAATAATTATATAAATCATATAAACTACGATGATTCAAAGCATACCATAAAACAGTACATCGCTGCCGTTAAACAAAACCTGTTAAAATCTCCTTTAAAGGTTATTCACATTCATGAGCCTGAATTATTTCAACTAGCAATTTTTGCTAAAAAAGTATTTGGCACAAAAATTATTTATGATGTTCATGAAGACTATCCAATTATGATAAATACTTTTTCAAGTTGGAATAAGTACATAAAGTATTTAAAAATAAAATTTTGGATTTTTAAAGAAAAATTATTTCTGCGTTATGTAGATGAGATTATTATTGCGAGCTCTACGATAACTAATTCGGGCTATAAAAAGAGGGGCTTTAAACCAATATTATTGGAAAACTTCCCATTAAAGTTCTTTATCCACAGTTTAAAAATTAAAACTTTAAAAAATAATTCAATTATTTACCATGGGAATATGGGGCCAGAAAGAGGAATCGTTGAGCTTATTAACGCTATGCCTATTGTAATTAAAGAAATTCCCAATGCCTCCTTATTACTGATTGGAACTTTCAGAACTTCTAGTTACAAAAAAGAAGTTAACGACGCAATAAATCGGTTAGGCTTAAAAAAATATATAAGTTTAAAAAATCATGTTTTGCATAGTGATATTTGGGACATTCTTGAATGTCATAAAATCGGGGTGATACCATTCAATGATAATCCTCTTACTAGATACGCTACTCCAACAAAGTTATTTGAATTTATGGCAGCTGGATGTCAGATAGTTTGTCCTGATCTTTACCCGATGAGGAGATATGATGTTATAGGTGCCCATTTTTTCATTCCAGGCGACATTAATAGTTTGGGAAACTCAATAATTCGTGCTGCCAAAAACATGTCTAATAAAAACATATTAAAGAACCAATTGAAAATTAAATCTGATTACAATTGGGATAATAATAGTTCTAAATTAATTAATCTTTATAAAAGGTTGCTGCCATAAAAATATTATATATATCTCCTGAAAATACTGTTGGGACAATGAGCCTTTGGAAAAAAGCTCATGAATTAAAGGGGAATGAATGTGATATCATCACTATGTATAGAAATCCTAACCAACCCAATCCTGGAATTTGTTTAGACCTTCCACTTATTTCTACAGATTCAAAATATTTAGACCTTAGGCATAAATATTATCAGTTTTATAGAGGGGAGTTAGGAGACTACAAAGAACGAGAAGGTTTCCCCCCTGCTTGGGAAGCAAACTCTATAATTGAAAAATCATTTTTTAAAATAAGAGATTGGGTATGGTCTTTTTACATTGAGGATGCAATCAAAAAATACAATCTATATAACTATGATATTTATCATTTTGAATGGGGCTTAGATTTTTATAGAGATTGCCGATTTGCAAAAGAACTTTCGAAACGCAGAAAGCCTATTGTTTGCACATATCATGGTCAAGATATGCGCACTAGAGGAGTAATAAGCGAATTAGATCAAATTAGTAATTTAAATTTAACGAGTGAAGTCGATTTACTATATAAGCATCCAAATATTGAATATTTATTTTTACCGTATGAAACTGGAAACTATAATTTAACAAATCAGGTTTCTAACCGGGTTAAAGTATGTCATAGTCCTACAAATAGGTATTACAAAGGGAGTGAAGATATAATTAAAATATGTCGTGAGTTAGAGAAAGAAGATATAATTGAATTTTTATTGATTGAAGGCAAACGTCAGGATGAAGTGGTTAAAATTAAACAAGAATGTGATATCTATATCGATCAAATTCATAATCGTGGAGGTTGGGGTTATGGTATGAGTTCAGTTGAGTCTCTTTCGATGGGATTGGTATGCATGACAGAGTTACTTGAAGAATATAAAAAGTTCATCCCGGACCATCCTTTTATAGCTATCGATAAAAGTAATATTAGGCAGAAAATAATCCAGCTAACCGAAGACAAAGAAATGTTATTACATAAAAAAAGTGAAGGTCAAAAGTGGGTAACAAAATATCATGGCATCAAAAATGTTGTTGAATCACTATATAGCCACTACGAAAAACTCTCATGGATAAAGTAACTATAATTGATGTCATAGTTCCTTGCTATAACGTTGAAAGTGTAATTGGGCGATGTATTGAGAGCTTGTTAGATCAAACAATTTCAAACGAAGAATACCAGTGCTTTTTTATAAATGATTGTTCTACTGATAATACGCACCGTGTTCTTGAAAGATATAAAAATACAAAAAATATAACTATCATTAATCAGAAAGAAAATTTAGGATTAGCAGCAACTAGAAATACTGGTATAAAAAAAGGGGATTCAAAAATGGTTGCTTTCTTAGATGGTGATATGACTGTTGAAAAAGATTGGCTAGAATCTTTTTCACAATACTTCAATAAAAATATTGTTGCCGTAATGGGTGATAATATTCCTCCTAAAAATTTATCATTAAATCCTGTAGAGCAATATTATTTTGGAAAATTAAGAGGTGCTCGGAAATATAATGATACTGAATGCATCCCGTTGCAGTATATGCTCTTTGGGAATGCAATGATAAGACGTAAAGCGCTAGAGGAAAGCGGTGTGTTTGATGATACAATTAAGAGTTATGGAGGGGAAGACACAGATTTATCAGCAAGAATATGGGAAATCTACCCAAACAGTTTCATTTTCTCAAAAAAATCTAATTCAACTCATCATCATAGGCGCAATTTAGAAGATTTTTGTAAGGCGATGGAAATATATGGCTCTCAAAACCTGCCTATTTTAATAGAGAGATACCCCAAGCATAAGTCAAAATTCGCAGCAGATTGGATTTTCACATTTAAAGGCTATATATTATTTAATACTATATCTAGATTTTTTATAAATATCTTGAGTAAAATTTATCCTGCTCAATTAATTATTAGATATTTAGTTGTTGACTCTGTTATGAAAGGAGTTAGAAGAACAGGAAAGCATTATAGATAGAAGAAAGTAATTTTAAATATAAATATTGGAAATGCTTCTATTATTTGTAAATTCAGTTCTAGTAAAGGGATTGCGCCTGGTAAAAAAATACTTGCTATTAGGACAATCAATAAAAAAACAAATAGAAATTTTTTCTATTTTAATCGTAAAAACCAAACCAAGGAGGTATTGGCATGGCTGATGTAAATGCAACCGTACAAAATGCTGCAGCTGGAATTGTTGGCGTTATAAAAGCGCTTATCGTGCTTTTTGTTTTCGTTAACATTATTTATTCTACTGGATTTGATCCAATAGGCGGAATAGTAGACTTAGTAAATACATTTCTAGATGGCGGTTTCGCCGGTCTGCTTGCTTTGCTGGTCTTTCTCTCATTTCTAGGATAAATAATCAATTAGGGCCAGGAGCTTGTCTTATTAAGCTCCTGCACGCCTTTTAACAGGAGGAAAATATGCTCAAAGGTGGATTTGAAACCCTTAACGAGTGGCTTGGAATCGCAACTGATTTGCTCAAGTCTCTTGTCGTTATTGGAATCGTTGTCGGTATCCTGTTTGATGACTTTTTCGGTGTGATTGAAGGCCTAGGGCGAGTGATGTCACAGTTTGGCGATGCAGGGCTAGCAGGATTACTAGCATTGATGATACTCGTTATGTGGTACGAAAAAAAGTAATATGGCTGTAAAGCCGTAACGTTGCACCTCGGGGAATCGAGGTGCAATTGCTTTTAAATAATTTTTTTGTAATAAAGTTTCATAGTTTGTGCATTTCTTTTTTTAAAATATTAAAAAAAATTTTTAATATTTCCCTCCTTTTAAATAATGCGAATTTTAATCATCGTTTATTAAAAAATTGATTCTTACTATTATGCAATGACAATTATAAAAATAATTTCTATAATAATATTTATTTCCTCTAACCTCATTGCGGATATAAAAGTAGTTAATAACTCAATTTCTAATAGCTCTTTGATAAAAACATTAAAGGGAGAAAAAAAGATATATATATCAACTAGAGATCTTGTTTCTGCTCTATCATTTCGGCTGTATGAAAACTCAGAGCGTAAGAAACTAGTTCTTTACATATCTGGAAAAAAAATTAAAATCTCAGCTGGTACGAGCTTTTTAATTGTTGATGATATGCCATATCAAATGATTGATCCTGTTCAAGAATATAATGGAGACTTATATGTACCTGCTGAAGATTTTTTTGATATTTTACGTAAAGTTGCAATCCCTGGATTAAGTTTTGACAAGCGCAAAGAATTAATAGAATTTGATCTTGTTAGATATAACGTTAGATCTTTGAATATTGAACAAAAAGCTAACGGAACAATAATTCGTATTAATACTCAAAAATCTTTTTCAGATCGCGATATTAGTTCTTTTATAAATAAGCATGGATGGTTTTACATAACTATTGTAGGTGGTATTGTTGACACTTCTACTTTAAATAAAACAATAACAAAGGGAGTCGTACGCAAAATTGAATCCGATCAAATTAATGAGACAGCTCAAATAGCGCTTAAATTAAGGGAAGGCGTTATTAGTCAAGAATGGTATCAAAATTTTGACCCAAATGAAATAGTAATAACATTGCGAACGGCCTTAAATAACGATATTAAGCGCATTAAAAACGTTAAAGAAAGATGGCGTCTTGATACAATTGTTTTGGATGCTGGCCATGGAGGAAAAGACCCGGGAACTAGCGGTAAATATGGTACAAAAGAGAAAGATATTGTTTTAGATATCACTAAAAGAGTTGGTCGGTTGCTTGAGAAGAAAACTGGTATTAAAGTAGTCTATACTAGGACTGAAGATGTTTTTGTTCCTTTATGGAAAAGAACCAAAATAGCAAATGAAGCTGGTGGAAAAGTTTTTGTTAGTATTCACATTAATTCAAACCCAAATAGAAGAGTTACTGGATTTGAAACCTATTTACACTCACATGATAAAACAGCAACTGCAATAGATGTAGCTTCCAGGGAAAATTCTGTTATTGAACTAGAAGATAAAAAGATTAACTATAAGAAGCTTTCTATGGAGAGAAAAATAACTGCAACAATGGCAAGCAGTATGTTCTTGAAAGAGAGTGAAGTTTTGGCTGCTATTATTCAAGAAGAACTTGATAAAAAACTAACTGTTCCTAATAGAGGTGTAAAACAAGCGGGGTTCTACGTTTTGTCAGGAGCAAGTATGCCCTGCGTTTTAATTGAGGGCGGTTTTGTTTCTAATGCGGGAGAAGAAAAAAACTTAAAATCCCCTAGTTATCGGAAAAAAATTGCAGATGGTATTTATAAAGCTATAATTAAATTTAAAGCATCTAGAGAAAAAGTATTAGCAGAGGATTAATGGTGGATAAAAGGCCTATAGGTGTTTTTGATTCAGGATTGGGTGGGTTAACTGTTGTAAAAGCATTAAAAAAAAACTTACCTAACGAGTCTATTTTATATTTTGGAGACACTGCGCGCCTTCCTTATGGAGTTAAAAGTAGAGAATTAATAATTCAATATTCTGTTCAAATAACAGAGTTTTTAATTCAAAAAGGAGCGAAAATGATAATAGTAGCTTGCAACACTGCAACCGCAATGGCTTTAAAAGAATTGAGATTAAAATTTAAAGAAACTCAAATTATTGGCGTTATTGAACCCGGTTCACAGCAAGCTTATTTGGATACATCTACGAAAAGAATTGGTGTGATCGGAACAGACGCGACAATTAATTCTAAAGCATATCAGAGTTCTTTATTAAAAATCGACCATAAAATTCATATTGTTTCAAAAGCTTGTCCTCTTTTTGTCCCTTTTGTTGAAGAAGGGATGATAGCAGGAAACGCCATACATTATATTATAGAACACTACTTATCTAGTTTTCAGAATGATATAGATACTATGATACTTGGTTGTACACATTATCCTTTAATAAAAGACGCTATAAGTAGATACACAAAAAATATTAAGTTAGTTGATTCTGCATCTGCAACAGCAAAAGAGGCCAGTATTGTACTGGAAAAAAATAATTTAAAAAATAGCGCTGAAGAATCTTACCGCCTAGATTGTTTTGTTACAGACTTACCAATGAAATTTGAAAGACTTGGAAAAGCCTTTTTAGGAGTGACCATTGAAAGTCCTCAATTAATTAATGACATATAACATAGATTTAATTTTAGAAGAGCTGTATGGCTTACAACGCTTAGGTATCAAAGTTGGTTTAAAGCATACAGCACAATTACTGGATAAAATTGGGAACCCTCATAACAAGCTAAAACTGATTCATATAGCGGGAACTAATGGAAAAGGGAGTACCTGTTCTATGCTAAGTAATATTTTAATTGAACATGGTTTAAAAGTAGGCTTATATACCTCTCCTCATTTAATGAAGTTCAATGAAAGAATTCAGATAAATGGGAACCAAATTTCTGATAATTATATAGCTAAATTTTTCAATAAAAATAGAAGGCATATAAATTTTATAAAATCTACTTTTTTTGAAACGACTACAGCTTTGGCGCTTGATTATTTCAATAATAAATCTGTTGATATTGCTATAATTGAAACAGGTCTAGGTGGAAGGTTAGACGCTACAAATGTTATATCTCCAATTGCTTGTGGAATTTCATCGATTTCTTTTGACCATACTGATATTTTAGGTGATACTCTTGAAAAAATATCCAAAGAGAAAGCAGGAATTATAAAAGAAAAGATTCCAGTAGTTACTTTTGAGCAAAAAAAGAATATTTTGCAGGTTATCAACCGAGTTTGTAAAGAAAAAAATACTAACTTAGAAGTAATTCAAAATGATGAAATAATTGTTTCGAAAGTTGACGAAGAAGGAACCTGTTTTTCTTATTTAAATTTTGAAGTTAAATTACCCTTATTTGGTGACTATCAAGTTCGAAATTGTTCATTGGCAATTTGTCTTTCAAAGCATGCTTTAGGAAAGGCACTAATCTCTTCAAAAATAAAAACTGCAATTTCAAAATCTATTTGGAAAGGAAGGTTAGAAAAACTATCGATTAATAATTTATTTTATGATGTTGCGCATAATAGTGAAGGTGTTAAGGCAATGTTAAATACTATTAACACTCTTTATCCAAATAAAGAAAAAATAGGGTTATTTTGTATCAAAAGTGATAAAAATATCTCAGCTATATGTAAGTTGTTAAAAAATAATTTTAAAAAACTAATTCTTTGCAATGATGGGAATGGATATCTTATAAAAGCTTCAGATTTGAAGATTATTATGAATAAAAACAATATAGAAAGCATATCAGTTAAATCGGTAGAAGAGGGGATTAGCTTTCTAAAAGACTATAGTGATTCAAAATATGTAAATTT
>Ga0209709_10004316_pt1 | contig 11494 bp, 10 predicted proteins | sample ArcticOcean_MG_C_2_FD_187435 | JGI IMG/M metagenome (GOLD analysis project Ga0209709, IMG submission 187435) | Marine microbial communities from western Arctic Ocean - ArcticOcean_MG_CB4_136 (SPAdes) (version 2) | ecosystem: Environmental > Aquatic > Marine > Oceanic | place: Arctic Ocean... | reverse complement strand
AACCTGACTATCCCGAAGCCCACTTCAGCTTGGGTGTCACGCTCCAAGAGATGGGCAGATTAGAGGAGGCTGAAGCTAGCTATAAACAAGCGATAGCGTTGAAACCTGACTATCCCGAAGCCCACTTCAGCTTGGGTGTCACGCTCCAAGAGATGGGCAGATTAGAGGAGGCTGAAGCTAGCTATAAACAAGCGATAGCGTTGAAACCTGACTATCCCGAAGCCCACTTCAGCTTGGGTGTCACGCTCCAAGAGATGGGCAGATTAGAGGAGGCTGAAGCTAGCTATAAACAAGCGATAGCGTTGAAACCTGACTATCCCGAAGCCCACTTAAACTTGGGTGTCACGCTCCAAGAGATGGGCAGATTAGAGGAGGCTGAAGCGAGCTATAAGCAAGCTCTAAAAATCAAGCCTGATTATGCTGAAGTCTATTACAATATGGGTAATGCCCTGAAAGATAAGGGTGACTTAGAGGCGGCAATAGAAAGTTACAAACAGGCTTTAAAGATTAAGCCTAACTATGCTGAAGTCTATTACAATATGGCCAATGCCCTGCAGGACAAGGGTAACCCAGAGTCCGCTATAGACAGCTATAAACATGCCACCAAGATTAAGCCTGATTATGCTGAAGCCTACCATAACATGTCATTAGTGAATTTGAGTCTTCAAGATTTTAAGGCTGGCTGGTCACTCTTTGAGTGGCGCTGGAAACTGAAAAAGGTTTTCGGTAACCCCTTGAAATCTTCTAAACCGCTATGGAAGCCCACGAAGAAACAAAGGGTTTTATTATGGTGCGAACAAGGTATTGGCGATGAGATTATGTTTGCCTCACTTATTTCAGACCTTTACTCTTCATCTTCGAAGCTAATAGTGATGACAGATAAACGCCTAATTCCACTTTTTAGACGCTCATTTCCAGATGATATTGACTTCCGTCCAAGTAATGAAGTTGTCTCAGAAACTGAATATGACTCGCAAATTCCAATGGGATCTGTTCCATTGTATTTTCGGCAATCTATAGATAGCTTCAAAAGTAGTGCACAGGGTTGGTTATGTGCAAGCTCTGTGAAAGCAAAAAACCTGAGATCACGGCTACTTTCTAATGACAGTGAAACCCTTATAGGGATTAGCTGGCATACAACTGCTCATCTAAGTGGGGCTCAAAATAGGCTAATTCCACTAAATCAAATTGCACAAATGTTGCATGCACCAAAAGTAAGGCTAGTAAGCTTGCAGTATGGTGATTTTGTTAATGACGTAAAAAAACTATCAACTGATTATGGCATCAAAGTCGCTCAAATAACCGAGATCGATAACATGAACGATATAGACGGTTTAGCAGCTCTGATCAGTGCTTGTGATCGAATTGTTTCTATTGACAACACAACTGTACATCTTGCTGGTGCCCTTGGCAAAGAAACAAAAGTACTTCTGCCTTATGCCTGTGATTGGAGGTGGGGTCAAAGTTCTCAGGACAGCTATTGGTATGATTCGGTGCAGTTATATAGACAGACTAAAATTGGTGATTGGGAGCACGTCATAAAACAACTATGAAACTCTAATACATCATAAATTTTTTCATGTTTGAGTTAAATCGTACGATTCAAGTATAGAACTACACATTGCTTAGTGAAGGAAATTGAGAGAGTTTGATATGATAGTAAAAAATAAGAATAACAAGTTAATGAGATTTACCATAGTTACTAAACACTTACTACCGTACTACTTAGGTTTCTAGTCATGTCTACTATTGAGGGGGGGGAATGAAATGTTGCAAATTCTATTGCCAATACATATCCTAGCTGGAACAGTTGCTCTGCTTTGTGCTGCTCTGGCAGTTTCATCAGAGAAAGGCAAAAAACTCCATGTGCTTTCAGGTAGAACATATTTCTGGTGCATGGTTGCTATCTTCTTAACAGCCATTCCAATGTCGATTATCACCAGCAACATCTTTTTGTTTCTAATAGCTATTTTTTCTTTCTATTTAGCTTTCGCGGGAATTCGCTTTGCTAGAAATAGAAAGGGCATACCAACTTCTTTAGATTGGATTGCCATTAGTTTAATGGTTTTATCAGGACTAGGAATGTGGATATTGGCAGCTATATATTTTTCGAATGATAATTCTCAGTACATAGTGCTTCTTGTGTTTGGATTTTTATCTATTACTTTGGGCTATGCTGATTATAGGAGTTATAAAAATAATTTCGCAACAGGAAAAGATAGAATATCAAGACACTTAACTAATATGATGGGAGGAACTATTGCAGTTATTACAGCTGTTTTAGTTGTTAATCCTCCTTTTGAACCCGAATGGATATGGTGGTTGCTTCCAACCATTCTTATAACCCCAGTTATTTTTTGGTGGAATTTTAAGATACTAAAATGAAGTTACACAAAAGTTACACAATTTTTTCAAAGCCCTTAAAACCATTGTGCTATAATGGTTTAAAATTAGGTTATTATTGAGTGGGAATAAAGATATAAATTAATTAGTTTTTTCTGGAAAAGTTCTTTTATATAAGTTTTGAGCAAATAGAGGCGTTTCTTCTTTATTATGTCTTCCTACAAAAAACCCTCCTAATGCTAAAGCTGACATAATTTGCATAATGAAATTGGGATGTTCTACTAATACAGTATTTTTGAATTTACATTCATTATCAGAAACTGCAATTAGACGCATTTCCCAAGTAACTTTTACAACAACATGTATTAACTTCATTAACCAAAGATCAGATAATGATACCATTTTCACATAATCAGGTTCTTTAGCTTCTGCTATATAGTGTTGGACTAATAAGTTACCTCCTACACTTTCGACATTTACAGATGTTTGGGTTCCATCAGTGTGAATACTTGATCCAGCAGCAATATGTCCTCTTGCAGTAGTCTGATAATCCTTATCTGATAGAGTAAAAACCCAATCATGAAGATTAAATGCTTCTTTTGGTGCATTAATTTTTGCTTCACAGACACTTTGGAATAATTTTTTGTATTTTTGATTGTTAGCCTTAGACATTTAATCTACCCTTTATTATATGTTTATCCTCGGACGAGGAAAATAAATAAGAATATAACTAGTTATCTACAGAAAAATTATGAAACAAGTTTAATATCCGTTTATAGATGGTTATATAGCAAATAGATAAATGTCAAAAGTTATACAATGACACTACAAACTTACTACAAACTAAAAATTGATACTCTGAAACCCATATTTAGTAAGGGTTTAATTTAGGGTAACAATGGAGTGGGAATGATGTCTAAAACGTAAGTAATTGTTTATAAAAATTTTTTATGAAAAAACTACTTACAAACTACTTACATACAAGAGATTATAGTCATTGATTTTAGAGCTTGTACCATACAATATAAGGAAATTTAATAATGTGCTTTTGAAAAATATCTAACCAGAGTTATAGTATTATGAATGTTTTAGGTCTGAACTTTGGTCATGATGGGGCAGTGGCGTTACTTCAAAATGGGATAATCACACGCTCACTGTCTAGAGAAAGAATTAACCGTGTAAAGCGAGCTATGACCATCGATACGGAACACATCGATATGGTGCTAAATGACGCTGGCATAAAAGTTTCTGACATTGATTTTATTGCGTTAACGGCGACCCAAAATTATTCGCTAGTGCACAACAATCCAGATATATTAGAGATAATTCCAGAACCACATCCGGGCTGTTCAGCCTTTTCTTCAATTACTGAAATATTAAAGACAACCAATTCGACTATAGGATTTGGTAATGACATGCTCAAAAGTCTTTATGACGACACGAGCCCCAGTAGTTTTCATCGTCAGTTATTTCCAGAATACACGCGACGACCACGAGAATCATTACGCTCCGTTGGGTATCCGAACTCCAGTGTCACTATTCCTATTTGGTCAGAAAAACTGGGGTTAGATGCGATTGCACAAAAAAACTTTATTGATTTAATAACAAATGATACCGTTCGTATGGGGTTTCATGTTCCGTATACAGTTAAGCTACATGGTCGAAAAATACCAGCATATGCCGTGCAGCATCATGCTTGCCACGCTGCGTCCAGTTTCTATCTTTCTGGTTTTAATGAGGCAGCCGTTCTGACTCACGATGGAGCGCGAGCAACGTCTGGAGTAAATAATGGTATGATCTACTTCGGTAGTGAAAATAAATTGTGGCCGTTGATACCAAATAATTTAAGGCTTGTTCATCTATATGAGGCAACAGGGCAGCGCCTGGGGTTTGATTTACATGGGGCAGCAGGAAAATTAATGGGGCTGGCTCCCTACGGAAGTCCACGATTCTTTGACCGCGCTTTCGTGGGAAATCACTTTGACATGATTGAAAATGGTATTAAAAGTAATGACATTAGTTGGTTTGAACATTGTATGAAGGTCGCAGCGACTAAAACTAAATATGGTGCTGGCTGGTCGAAACCCCTGGATTTGATGAGCCCTCTAGTGGTTGATATTGCTTCTAGTACTCAAAAACTATTTGAGGAGACTATACTAGCTGCGGTCGAAACCACGCACAAAGTTTTTTTGAATATGAAAAAACCTATGAGTAATCTTTGTTACGCGGGAGGGGTAGCGCTGAATTGCCCAACAAATTCTCGAATATATCGTGAGAGTGCGTTTGAGAATATGTATATTCCAGCGGATTGTGATGATAGTGGCCTCGCTGCTGGTTCTGCTTTATTTTTGTACCATAATATTTTTGATAACCCCGTAAGTACAATAAGTAAGCCTAAACGTGGTGTTGGATCATATCCTTACCTCGGAGGATGTTTTTCGGGAGAGAATGTCGAAACTGCAATAGCTAAGTTTTCTGGCCAAATTAGTACGCAAAAGGCTGGTGATTGGGATCGGCAAGCGGCAAAGGATATAGCAGACAATAAAGTAATTGCTTGGTTTGAAAAACACAGTGAGATTGGCCCCCGCGCACTTGGTCATCGTAGTTTGATCGCTAACCCTAGTTTTGAAGCTAATTGGGAGCGTGTAAACGATTTGAAAAAACGAGAGAAATGGCGACCATTTGCACCGGCTGTATTAAAAGATGAAGTTTCAAAATTCTTCAGAGGAGCGCCCCTCGACTCTCCTTACATGCTATACACTGCACAAGTTGTAACCCATAAGTTGCCAGCAATTACGCATGTTGATGGCTCTGCACGCATTCAAACAGTTGGTCCTGAGGTGGGTGATTTCTACAATATGCTTTGCCATGTGCGGGACTTAACTGGAATTGGTGTCGTATTGAACACCTCCTTCAATGGGCCGGGGGAGCCAATTATGGAACGGCCGGAAGAAGCCTTACAATTTTTGGTGACGTCTGATTTGGAAGTGCTTTATATGGATGGCTATAGGATAACAAAAGTATGATCGCCCTTAAGGGCCTAACCTACTGAGTAGTTTTTCCTAATTCAACTCAGAAAATATGAATATACAAAAGAATGCGATAGTGTGAAACTATCAGAGTTTTTATGTCGCCATTTAGAGATAAAATTTTATGAAAAATCTACTACATACTTACTACATACTTGAAAAATTTCCTTTTAAGTTATTGAATAATAATAGTTTTTTTCATGTATGTTATTGAGTGGGAATAAATAGACTATGGATCCATTATCTCAAGGAACAGTTGGTGCAGCCTTTGCGCAGTCTACTGCTAATAAGAATAATATCGTAAGGATTGGTATTATTGGTTTCTTTGCAGGGTTGGCACCTGATTTAGATGTTTTAATACGATCAGAAAATGATCCAATTTTATTTCTTGAGTACCACAGACAGTTCAGCCACTCACTTTTCTTTATTCCTTTTGGTTCATTAATTGTTGCTCTTCTTATCTTTCCTTTATTTAAGAAATCTATGAGCTTTAAAACTATCTATGTGGCAAGTTTTTTGGGATATGCGACGCATGGATTACTTGATGCATGTACATCTTACGGCACTCTACTTTTTTGGCCTTTTTCAAATGAGCGTGTTACTTGGAATAATATATCTATTATCGATCCACTCTTTACAATTCCTGCTTTAATCCTCATAGGAATTGCGATAAAAACAAGAAAAAAGATATTTAGTTTTTTTGCAATTGGATGGATTACTTTATACTTATCTCTAGGTTTCGTTCAATATGAAAGAGCATCATCAGCTGCTATTGAACTTGCTGAATCAAGAGGTCATGTTGCTGAGCGGATGACTCTTAAACCATCATTTGGAAATCTTATTTTATGGAAGTCTATTTATCAGCATGAAGAAGATTTTTATGTTGATGCAATTCGAATAGTTCATTCAACTACTTGGTGTTTGGGTGAAAATACTAAAGTGTTTAATTATGAATATCATCTACCTAATCTCAATAAAGATAGTCAGCAGGGAAGAGATATTGAAAAATTTCGTTGGTTTTCTCAGGATTATTTAGGCTATGATAAAGAAAAAAACCTTGTCACAGATATCCGCTATTCAATGATTCCAAATCAGATTGCGTCAATGTGGGGATTGGTCATAGATGATATGCGTGATATAAATGAGCATGCAATTTGGTGGACAAGTCGGGGTTTGAAACAAAGTCAGTTAGATTTATTCAAAGAGATGTTAAGCGGAAAAAAGTGTAGAAATCTTAAATAATAAAAAGGGAATGAAGCTAGCTTTATTAGCAATCTATATTCTAGCCGGAATAATAATTGACATAATTTCTTAGAAATATATTATACCCCCTATGGGTATATTTCTACAACTATTTTTTTTAGTTTTTTTTGCATCAAACATAGAAGCCCGACCTATTTCATATAATGGTGGAAAAACAGTTATGGCTTTGTCGGACAATATGAAAAATTCTATATATTACCATTACTCACCAACCTATAAATATTCCATAGGTATTGAAGCTATAGAGGACAAGTTACTTAATAAAAATTACTACTCTCTTAGGCTGACTTATTTATTAAATAGAAAAAATACAAAAAACTCACAAAGAAACTTATATTTACAGTCTGGAATTAGTCCAAATGGGACAGATAGTTTTTTTTATAATATTCACGGTGATTGGGAGACAAGAAGAGTTTTTTCAGGATTTAGTATAAAAAGGACTGAAAATAATTACAAAAATTATACTGATCAATTTATTCAATTAGGTTTTTCACCATATCTTGGAGAATATGGAGATCTCCACTCTTGGATAATGGTTAAATCAAAGAAAAATTCATTATCAAGTAGCTGGTCATCATATCCGTTGCTAAAATTTTTTAAAGGTGATTTCCTTTTTGAGGTTGGTTTTAGCAATAAAACAGAATGGGATGCACATTTAATGTACAGATTTTAAGGAGATACTATGAAACAAAATTTAATTATTATATTTATATTATTAATCTTTTCATCAGCTATTTATGCTCAAAATGAAAATCATACAGACAACTTCTCTCATGAAGGGCATATTCATGAAGAGGTTATAAACGGAGAAAAACTTGATATTAATCCCAATCGTTTTGATTTATTTATCGTTGGATTGAAAGAGGTACAAATTGCTATTATTAGTGTAAATGGCATGGTTTGTGATTTTTGTGCAAGAGGAATTGAGAGGTCTTTTTCAAAAGATATTAATATAAAAAAAATTGATGTAGATCTTTCTCGAGGAAAAATTTTGCTTGCCTATGATCTATTAAAAGAAATAAATTTTGATGAAATAAAAAAACTGATAGTTGAAAATGGTCAAAATGCTACTGACCTTAAAATAATAAAGTTATAAATAAAATGAATGATAAAGCTATAAATTTCCTATCTTTATTTGCCTCTTCATCAACATTGATTTGTTGTGCTTTGCCTGCATTATTTATTATTTTGGGAGCTGGTGCTAGTTTTGCAAATTTAATAACAATTTTTCCATTCCTGATTACTTTATCTAAATATAAAATAACTATTTCTTTATTTGCTTTTTTTTCAATTTTAATCGGCGGTTATATTAATTATAAGACTTATCATTTACCATGCCCAACAGATCCAATCCTTGGAAGAGTATGTATGAGAACACGTAAAAGATCTCGTTTAATATATTTTATATCTATTATCATATTTTTATTTGCCAGTGTTTTTACATATATTATTCCTGAGGTTATTTAATTATGACTCATCCATGTCACAAAGACCAATTATCAAGTATACGACGAATAGAAGGTCAGGTTAGGGGTATTGAAAAAATGATCGAAAAGGGTGATTATTGTATTGATATTCTTAATCAAATAAAGGCAGTGAAAAATTCAATTACTACTGTTGAAGGAAAAATTCTTAAAAAACACTTGGAAGAATGTATTAAAGAATCTCTTACAGGAAATAATTTTGAGACTAAAGTCGAAGAAATTGTCAAAATTCTAAAAAGATAAGAAATATTTAATGAATAGTCGGATAGTCCATTTGGTGAGAATAAAGGAATTGTTATATGTCTAGTATTTCTTTAGTTGTTGGTTCAACAGGCCTTGTAGGTAAGAAACTACTTTTCGAGCTAGCTAAAAAAAGGTCAGAAGTTATAGCTATTACTCGAAGATCCATAAGCAATCTTCCTGAAAACGTAAGTCTTCTTAATATCAATTTTGATGATTTTTTAGAGAATGGAAGTTTACCCTCTTGTGATCATGTATATATATGCTTAGGTACGACTATAAAAAAAGCTGGGAATCAAAGTGAATTTAAAAAAGTTGATTTTGATTATTGTTTATCTTTTGCCAAAAAAGCAAGAGAGGTTGGTGCTACAAAAATCAGTTTGATTTCTTCTGTAGGCGCTAACCCATACGTAAACAATTTTTATCTAAGAACAAAAGGCGAAGTCGAGGAAGAAATTAAAAAAATTGATTTTCAAGTTATAAATATTTTTCGTCCTAGCTTACTTCTTGGCCGACGAGATGAGAGTAGATTCTTAGAAAAAGTTGGACAAAATTTATCGTCATTTATAAATCTTTTTTTAATTGGGCCTCTCAGAAAATATAGAAGTGTAAAAGCTTCCAATGTTGCTTACTGTATGGCTAATTACGAACAAAATGGTGGTATTAGATACCTTTACTTTGACGATTTTCAATATCGCGGTATTACATCTGATTTCTGATAGATCCTCAACCTAGCAAGCTATAGAAAATGCTTATCCACGTATCAATCTTATAAATGTTAAAAAATTTAAAATATTTGTCATTTATTTAACCAATTAGATTTATAATTATGTATGAAATATTGTGAAAAACAACTAATAGGTTATCTCATGAGTATTTTCATTTTGAGTTTAACATCATCCACGGTTCGTAAATGCCATTAATACGACTAGAAAAGGCTTCTATTAATTTTGGTACACAAATTTTACTAGATGAGATTAATTTCTCTATAAAAAAGGGTGAGAAGATTGGTCTTCTGGGTCGTAATGGCGCTGGTAAAAGTACATTAATGAAGTTGATTGCGGGGGACATAGAGCCTGATGGTGGTGAGAGGTGGTTAAGATCTGGAACAAGAGTTTCTTGGCTTGAACAAAATTTACCTGAAGGGGATGATCTAAGCGTTTATGATATGGTTGCTAGCGGGCTAGCTGAGGTTGGTGAACTTTTAAGGCAGTACCATCACCTCATTGCCGACTACAGTGATAAAAATATGAAGCAGTTAGAAAGTGTTCAGGATCAACTTGAGGCCAAGGATGGTTGGGTTCTTGGACAAAAAATTGATACTGTGATTAGCCAACTGCAATTACCCGCCGATCAACTAATGTCCTCTTTATCTGGCGGCTGGAGAAAGCGAGTGGCGCTGGCTAGAGCTCTCGTTGTGGAGCCAGAACTTCTTTTGCTCGACGAGCCTACCAATCACCTTGATATTCCAGCGATTGAGTGGCTTGAGAAGTGGTTACAGGATTATAATGGGGCAATTCTTTTGGTTACCCACGATAGATCGTTTTTACAGAATGTTGCCACTTATATAGCGGAGCTAGATAGAGGGAAATTATATCAATTTGATGGGTCGTTTGAAAAATTTCTTATTTTTCGAGAGCAAGAACTTGCTGCAGAGGAAACAGCAAATAAACTCTTTGATAAGAAGCTAGCAGAAGAAGAGGTATGGATACGTCAGGGTATTAAAGCAAGGCGTACTCGTAACGAGGGACGTGTGAGGGCATTAGAATCCTTACGTGACAAGAGAAGTGAGAGGCGAGTAAGGACTGGAAATGCAACCTTTGAAGTACAGTCAGATTCAAAATCAGGTAAAATTGTTGCCGAGCTTACTGATGTTTCTCAAAGCTTTGATCAAAATCTTGTCATTGATAATTTCTCTACGACTATTGTGCGAGGTGATCGGATAGGATTGATAGGTGCGAATGGCGCTGGAAAATCAACACTATTAAAAATAATTCTAGGTCAACTAGAGCCAACAAAAGGTTCGGTAAGGCTTGGAACAAAAATTGAGGTAGCATATTTTGATCAATTGAGGATGCAATTAGATCTTGAGAAAAATTTGATTGATAATATCTGCGGGGGCCAGGAGTATATTGAGATAAATGGAAAGAGCAAACACGCAATTACATATCTTGGTGAATTTTTATTTACTCCAGATCGCGTTCGTACTCCAGCCAAAGCGCTTTCGGGAGGAGAGCAAAATCGAGCTATTCTTGCAAAGGTTTTTAGCAAACCTGCTAACGTATTAGTCCTTGATGAGCCAACTAATGATCTTGATATAGAGACATTAGAATTACTAGAAGAGCTTCTAATAAAATTTGATGGTACAGTGCTCCTCGTTAGTCATGACCGTCAGTTTATGGATAATGTTGTTGCGAGTACTATGGTTTTTTCTGAATCTGGGAGTGTAGTAGAGTATGTCGGAGGCTACAGTGATTGGGTAAGGAAAGGAGGATCGCTCTCTGAATCAGAAAATATTTCAAAAAAAGACAAAGGAGATTCGAGTAAAATAAAGTCTAGAGGTAATGAATCTAATTCTTCTTTGCGTATTGAAACAAAAAAAGAAATAATATCCTATAAAGAACAGCGGGAGCTCCAAAATTTACCAAAATCTATTGAGAAATTAGAGGCTAGAAAAAATAGTCTTGAAAAATTAATTTCAGCATCAGATTTTTATAATAATGAAAATTTAATGATTCAGAAAACACTAAAGGATTTGTCAGATTTACAAACTAAATTGGATACTACCTATCAAAGGTGGGAAGAGCTAGAAAATTTGAAATAAGAAGTGGTAACCAACTTTGAAATAGGTTGGACTTAATCTATTATTCGAAAAATCCTATAAAAATATAAAAAATAATTACTAATTTTATCATAATTCTTATAATTCATTTACATTCTATATAAAATTCTCTCATTGTTTATTCTATAAAAGAATATAACATTAAACTAAACAGATTAAAAATATTCTAAGGAGAATACTATGAAAGCAATAGGTATAATGCGTTATGGAGGGCCTGAGGTCTTAGAAGTTATAGATGTAGCAGAGGTAAATGCAGGATTTGAAGAAATAAGAATAAAAAACTTTGCATCTGC